>Ga0116231_10002070_pt1 | contig 41932 bp, 34 predicted proteins | sample S1TSphgellanicum_2_FD_89695 | JGI IMG/M metagenome (GOLD analysis project Ga0116231, IMG submission 89695) | Host-associated microbial communities from peat moss isolated from Minnesota, USA - S1T2_Fd - Sphagnum magellanicum MG | ecosystem: Host-associated > Plants > Peat moss > Unclassified... | reverse complement strand
TAAATTTGATTGCCAAAAATAAAAAAAAAATGAAAAAAATATAGAAAACCAAGTTTATAATAACCCCCATTTTAATAAATTTTTTTTTTTTAACTTTTTTTTTTTTTGGTAATCATTCGTTTTAATAAGAAACACCATTCTTTTGAGTCACTATCACATCCATAAGTAGCACAAAACATTTATAAAGCTTTCTTAATAAATATGACTATAATGAGAGAAATCTAAAAAAAATATTAAAATTTTGTAAATTGTAGTTGCATTTGGCAATGTTAATGTTGTTTTGTGTTCAAGTTGTGCAAACTAATAACAATGAATCCAGTTTTTTTTTTTTTTTAAAGCAACAATTTTTTATTTTAAACAAGCAAAAGATATGTGAGCTTGTCAAGAAAATAAAAATATATAATTTAAAAAATCTAGTTAACAAAATATACAATAAACTCAAATTCATTATTGATCGTCTTATTAAAACAAGTAGAAATCACAACCTTTTTCAAGTCTAATAATGCATTGGAGTGATGAACTTTCAACTGGCCAACATGCACACAATTAACATTCCTTGTTGTGCAGTTGTTAGCAAAGTTACAGAATGTGTCAAAGCAACCAAGCATATCGTTTGAAGAATCCTTTAAAGGCAAAGCTTTTTCACAACTAGTACAATAGGAAATATTTTGTTGACCTTGTTAGCTTTGGGTTCTTCTCCTAGGAACACTTGGGCTTTGCAACAGTTATCAAGTCCAATGGTGAATGACCACCAACAGTCATATTAGAGGCATGTTTGATGGCACATGTAATTATGGTCATAGGTCGACAATCCATCGAGCTTGGTAATCTTTAGCGAATTGTAATGCTCTCATGATGGTAGCAACGACGGCTATGGCGATGGTGTCTCAACAACGGCAATTTGAATTGCAAGGAAATAACACCTCATATTAGCCCACCACTTGCACACCAAAGAGAAGTAACAAAAGGAGCATGCACCAAGCTAAAAGGTGCATGCGATGAAACGTTGGCAGTTTTCAAGGTTGTGGTGAAGAAGGGGGTGGCGAGTGCTTGAGGATTGGGCTCACTATCACCAGCAAACTCTTGCAACGACAAGAAAGTCTTTTTTTTAAGAAAGTTTTTTTTTCTTTTTTTTTTTGGGTTTGGTTTTGTTTTCTTCTAGGCTTTTTTTTCTTATTTTTCCTTTTGTGGGGGGGGGGGTCTATTTGGGCTTTTACTTCACAGGGGTTTTGAATGTAACCTTTTTTTTTTTTTGGTGAATGGCTCCATCTTTGCATCCCCTTTCGATTCGAAATACCCCTTGTCTTCATTATTCTACCGTTTACACTTTAGGCAACCTCTCAAAACATGTCAAGAATGTTCACCTTCCTACTAGCATCATATCCCAAGCTAAATAGGATATTTTATCTTTGCAAATGTCCTCATCTCCTGCTAGCTTCATATCCCAAGTGAACTAAACTATTTTATTTTTGCAAGTGTCCTTCCCTCCTGTGTTTCTCCGTGGTTATATTCCTCTTGCTTCTTAGGGTTAGTTTCGGGTTCAGTCTAATTCCATTTTGGGGATGTTTGAACCTCATTTTGTAAGCCTTTGTTTGTTTCATAAAATCCCTTGAACCATCAAGGATGAGGTCAGGCAGGCTTTTTGCTTACCTTTTGACCAAATTGCTCAAGATTCAACAAACAAATTAACGTTGTTCCTTTTCTTCATGTTGCCTCATTAGTGTTTGTGTTATATTCGAAAAGATCGTTCAGGTCAACAAAAGGTTTCGCCTCAAGAGGTTTATGGCGAACGACTAATCTTCTTTTTAGGAAAAGTATTCATGATCCTCATGTGTGCCTCATCTTCACCATTCATGGGAAGATTTTTTGACCATTTGTTTTTGCCAATGTCTAACTTTATGGAAAGTTGATGAATACAATTACTAGAACTTTCCAACCCATGATGCTAGCTATTTCTTCAAACAACATTATTACTGCCTTACGCCAATTGCACCCCCCTCTTTCAAACCTTGTCCCTCCACCTATTTTTGACTACCAGCCTAAACACATTCTTGTCCTAGATAGGACTTTGTTTGCCCAAGCCTTAGCCACTGTTCCCCATTTGTTTTCAAATGGGCTTTCTAAGATGGTATATGAACATCTCTAAAGATGTTTCATATTGAAGGACCCATCTTCAAGGTTTTCAAAATTATTCCAAGTTACTGTTATTGTTGTTCGTGAAGATATCCCTAGGTTGGTGGCCCTAATGCTAGGGGTTAACATATTATTAATAATAACAAAAGACATTAGTGGTCTTTGTCTTATTATCGTAGGCAAAGTGTTTATTCGATTTATTAATCATTCCATAGTCTTACAACTTTGGGGGTTATTTTAGGAACACCTATCCCCCCATCAATTTGGAGTATCAACCCCTAGAGGTTATAAGGTCATCCCTTTTGGCATCCGAACCCTCTTCAACCTACACCCTGATTAGGCCATGATGCAAATCAACGTCAAAAACACTTTTAATAGTGTTTTTCAAACTACTATTTTTAAAGATTCTATGATGCTGAAAGGCCTTTGGTGAACATTGCCCTCTTTACCAAGTTGTTTTATGGTGTTCATTCTTCTTTATACTACTAGCATGGGTGGAATGTGGAAGGGTTCACCATTATTGAATCATTTTCAAGCACGAAACAAGGTGACCCCCTAAGAGGTCCTTTATTTGTTTTGGCCCAATATCGAATTCTTTTAGAAACCATCACATGGGCCTCCAACTACGTCTTTCCATCCCTAACAAACGATACCCACATCATGGGGCCTATGAATGAAATTACTTGTACCTTTGACCACCTTTTAACCCAATTAGCCCTAGTTGGGCTTAAGGTCAAAGTGTCAAAGTGTAAGTTTTGGAGTCATCGAAACCTCTCCAAGCATAACATTCCTCATGGCTACACTTTGGTCACATATGGCTTATGCATTTTGGGTGTGCCAATGGGATTTCGGGACTTTGCCACCCATTTTTTTAATAAGGTTTTATTTCAAAATGTGGCACATCTCAATGATTTTTTTTCCTAGGAGATGTCTAAATTGTTTTGGGCATTTTGTCTTCATGTGTAATTTGTTGAGCTCCCTGTCTCTTTTGGCAGGTTTTGACAAGAGAATTATGCAAATATGTGGGAACATTATGGGTCTAGGATCGTGGGAATCTTTTCAAGGCCCCCTAATGAGGTGTCGAGCTTGATTAATGATATCCTTAAATGGTATAAGCCTCTTCTTTATGGAAGATTATGCCCAAATTTTTTTTCTAGGGAATTGGGCTCTAGTAGCTACATATTTGTGCTATAAACTTCACATTTTTTATATACCCATTTTGGAATACTATGTTTCTCAAGTTGAAAGGGCCCACACTTGTTTCAGTCATGTTTATGTGAAATGCGAAATGACTTTCCTCCTATAATTAAGGAAATGTTATCATAGACACCACCATCATCCATCGCTTCCACGAACATAATCACATGCATCATCACTTGCACCAAGCGATGAAAGCTTCTATTAAAGCTTCATTGAACTAGAAAGCTTCTCAAGAAGCTTCCTTGGTCAATGCACACATGGAAGCCTTTATGGAAACTTCCTTGAACTAAAAAACTTCACAAAAAGCTTCCTTAATCAATGCACACATGGAAACCTTTATGGAAACTTTTTTGACCTAAAAAACTTTTCAAAAACCTTCCTTAGTCAATGCACACATGGAAGTTTTTATGAAACTTCCTTGACCTAAAAAACTTCTCAAAAATCTTCCTTAGTTAATGCACACATGGAAGCCTCTATGGAGGTTTTTTTGAACTAAGTCCCCAATGGGGTATAAATAGGGGTAGAACCTCCCATTACCTTCAATCTATTCAACACTAGTTTTAGGTATGTTTTATTGTCATATCCTTTGTTTTCATACATTATCAAAATAAAGTTTTGTTTGAATCATTTTCTAACATATATCGTGTTCTTGTCATATGTCTTTGTGTTTCTAGTCTTGGATGAGACTTAGGCTTACATTTATTATGATTTGCTTTCCTTGTTACATCTTCGGTTTAGTTCCTATTCTTATAATTTTTCATGCCCGTGATAGATGCACCCTTCTTTTGAAAATTTAGCAGTTACTAACGCCCTAAATCTATAAGCATCTTTGATGGACATCCACCATAACAAATCCCTTAAGTTTATTTTGAAGGATGACTCCATTTCCTCAACATCTAGAGCCTACATTCGTTCTTATTCAGGCAAGGGGGCAAGGCTATGGTCGGTTGGAAGGCTATTTATCTGTTCATTTTGCACTGCATACTTTACTTTCATTTCAACATTAAATTTTCATCTTAGTTTGATTCAGCCTTCAACATTTAATCTTTTCACGTGTGAGTGTGTGGACATTAATTGGACACATCTGGCATGCACTTAGCTCGTTACTCGTTTGGAGGTCAGCAAATAGCCACACATGATGTTATTTGAAAAATCATGCATGCCCTTGTTTGAAAGAGTGGGCATGTTGTATGGAAGAAACGGTGGTACGCCTTTACGTCAAAAGTTTCATTACGAATTGATTTGTACATGACCTGAAAAAACCAAATCTTCGTTGTCCATGTGATGGTCACTGACTCAATGTGAAAAACAGTCACTTTGAATGTCACTAGTCAACCAACAAATGTAATTGCATACTCAACACCATTGTTAAGATCCACAAGTATAAAAGGCTTCATGAAGGGCACCACTTTATTCTAATGGCCATGGAGGTGCATGGCACACCCGAGCATGATATGGATTGGTTCATCAAGGAATGTGCCCGTCTTTTCCACAATAAACAATCGGGAGATCATTTATCCATGTTTTTTTGCATTCAATTTTTCAAGTAGCATGTTAATATTATTCTTCAACATGCTTTAACATTTGTTATATAAAGAAAGATTGCATTGACGAGTGATGCTTGATTTAGACCTCCCAATATTATTAAATCTCACAATTTGCATGTAGGTGACATTAGAGGGGCTATCCTACCACAAAAAGAACTATCTCTCTCTTTTCTGGTTCCTACGGATTGTTCGTCTTTTGGCCTTTCTTTGGCCTTCCTTTTTTCTATCTCCCCTTCTTTTTTCCAGCCATTGATCTTTTATTGAATTTTGAATGAATAATGTATAATAAAGCTTAGAATAAACCACATAAGAAATTTGAACAATTGTTGACACCTTTATTCTAACATAAAAAGATAATTTTGCAAAAAAAAACAATTCTTATAATCACGATCTTGTAAGAGTTTGTATGGAATGTGACTATACATGTTTGAATCGCAATTTCTTAGTGTCACTAAAAAAAAATGGTCACCAAGGGCATGATTATGATTATAAAGTGAGTTTACTGAATGTAGTTATCAAAAGTAGACAAGTCAGTGTTTGGTCACACGTTTGAAAAACACTTGAATTTCAGCAGATTCGTATTTTTCATGATTTTATTTATTTTTTCCTTCTCTTCTCTTCTGGAGCTCAAAGAGATAATGTAAATCTTAGCTTGGCATGTTCATAATTCTTTAGATCCTTGAAAGGGGGCATGAAACATTGGTAATTTTGTTGAAAACCATATTAATCTAGGAGCATTCCATCACTGATCAACAATAGATGATGAGCAATTTTACCTTACCCTTGTGTTAAGTGTAAAAGAAAAATGATACACACTAACCATGTAATTTAGACCCGGGTTAGGAGTTGGGCTTTGCTGTTTGCAGAACACACGCGCTGGAAACGCGAATATCAGACCAGGGAGCAATGACTTGTCGTCGCCTTTGCTTTGTTGGATGCATGCAGGAGCCTCATGCCATCTCGCTCCACTTGTCTGAGGCTCTGACGCTTTCGACTGCTCTTCTGTTGTCGTCTCGCCAGGGCCATTTGGCAGCTTTCGGTAGTGCCCAACTGTTGTTGTTTGAATACCCTCCAAGATGGAGTTCGATAACTGCAGGCAACCGCCTAAGAACGGGAAGCAAGAACATGCAAGAAATTCCACCTGTACATATAAGGCAAATCCGGATGCAATTGATTCAATTTAGTCTTCTGCTGGAGTGCACAGTTTTGCAGCTCGATCACTACCTCGCCCGCCCGTGCAATATGATCGCCGCAGGAAGGATGTGTAGCCATGTTTTGGCGGCTAGGACGTCGCTGTCCGCGGGAGCTCCTAGTTTCGGGGATTCAGGGAAGATCTACCTTGTGCGGCTAGCTCAATTGTCTAGAAGGAGTACTTACCGTGCATCGTGCAGAATTCATTCACTTCCTACCGTAAGAGCAGCTCAGATTGCTCAGAAAGAGGAAGGGCAGTTCCGGCCTCCACAAATGCAGGAGACACATCCTGGGAAGGAGCATGAGATGGAGCCCAATCCCAGCTATATTCGCCCAGCCTATAAACCTGCCGGCAAGCTTGAGGTGCTCTGCATGGGCTTGGGATACTCATTTCACTGCATTGCTCTCATTGCCTTCTCAATGTAGCCTCTGCCAGTCCTCGACCCTAGAAACCGCCTATCGGCACCATTCTCCGAAGATCTACAACCTCTTAAGGACAGGGATTCAGCCTTCTCAAGTGGGTCGAGTTTGAAATCATCCAAACCATAACAGCTCCGGAATAGATTTAGGTCATGGACGATGTACAGAAGGACGAAGTGACCATCAGTTCTTAATACTTGGTGTCCATTTAAAGAAAGTTTTGACTCACAATTTCTCCACACTTCTTATAGATTCTAAGATCTTTCTTCCGAAGATTGAAAAGTTTCTGTTTTGAACGTGGAATCCTGGGTTTGCATATGTCATGTTTCATTTGAGCTGGACTTCATTTAAGTTGGAAATGATGTCATGATTCTGTAATTCCAAAAGGCAACAGACGACACAATCTGGGCCAAAGTTATAGAGTTTCCTAAAATTGGTAGGTAGGTATTTGGAGTTGAATCTGTCGAAGGTCGAGTTGCCCATGTAAGGTTGGATTTGCTTTGCAGGGCAAGATTGCGCTGGTGACAGGAGGCGATTCGGGGATTGGCCGCTCTGTGGGAGTTCATTTTGCATTGGAAGGGGCAACTGTAGCATTCACATATGTTGCAGGCTTGGAAGACAAGGATGCTGAAGATACAATCAAACTTCTGAAGGAGTCCAAGACTTCTGGTGCTCAAGATCCCTTCAAGATCCCCACAGACTTAGGGTTTGATGAAAACTGTAAAAAGGTCAGTCCAGCATTCTTCTCTTTGTTCTGTTTTACATCTCTCTCTGTCTGCACCTTATGGGATTGGTGAACCTATTCCTCATTATTGTTTTCCCTGTCTTTAAAAGTTTGTAATTGCTGTTGTATGATTGCTTGTGTGCTTGTTGCACTGTAACAACTTGTGTTTATTTGTTGTGCAGGTAATTGATGCAGTGGTTGAAAAGTATGGACAAATTGATATACTTGTGAATAATGCTGCCGAGCAGCATACTGTGGAAAATGTTGAAGACTTATCCCCTGAGCAACTTGAGCGCACTTTTCGTACCAACATCTTCTCCCAGTTTTTCCTAGTGCGGTCAGTGACTTTATTTTTGAACAAGAGAAGCTTGGTAAAATAGTGTTGTCTCCTAAAACAAGCATTGCTTTAACAACAGAAGTTAATTATGAATTGCATTTTCCTATGGACTGGTTATGGATGTGGAGAAAGCTATTTTGAGGATAATAGTGTCATCTATTTCAAGTTACCTTGTGTTCTCTTCAAATGTTGATGGAACATACAGAGGTAATTATGTCAGGCTAATGTTTGCTTTCAGCTGATAGAATGGTACTATGCTCCTAGGCAAGAGAAAACACATGCAAAGTACATGAAGCTGTTGACCTAAGGGGTTTACCAGAACTAGTAATGCATTGTGTCTGATGTGTATGCATCCAAGCTCTTTGAACATTACATTTAATTAGGAAGGTGCCCAAAAGTAGTTTTTGGTGTTCAATTGTCACCCTTAACATGTGATTAGTAATTCAAGTGTTGCAAGACATACTATTCTGCAAAGTGTAATCTAAGTTTCCCAGAGCTGAAGCTATTAACACTTGGTTTGAGAATGGTTGGTTGGATTTGGTGTTATCTCAGACATGGGCTTCCACATATGAAGGAAGGGAGTACAATCATAAACACAACCTCAGTGAATGCATTCAAGGGTAATGCAAAACTGCTGGATTACACTGCTACCAAGGGTTCTATTCTTGCATTTACAAGAGGCTTGGCTCTCCAGGTTATCAATCGTGGTATTCGAGTTAATGGTCAGTGCCCCTCTCATGGCAACCAGATGGATTTCTCTATACCTGTTTGTTCTGGAATGGACTAAATCCTGGAATAAGGCGAGTTAAAGCAATTATTCAAAACAAACAAAAAATATTTGAGACTTCTGAATGGTATATGTATTGTGGTGAGTCCAAGGTTCTCTTTGGCAGCATGCATGGTGCACAATTCCATCAGTTTTGAGCTATTGTCAAATCTGTGCTGAATAGGAATTTGGGTGTGAAATGGCAGCTGTGGCTCCTGGGCCAGTGTGGACACCATTGATTCCAGCATCCTTTAAGCCTGAGCAGTCAGCTTCTTTTGGTCAACAAACTCCAATGGGCAGGGCGGGTGAACCAGATGATATTGCACCCTCTTATGTATTTCTTGCCTCTGATGATTCTTCCCTCTTCACTGGCCAGTGTCTTCATCCCAATGGTGAGGCATCTTCCACAATATGTTTCTTTGTAGTAAGAAATGGTATTGAGGGTTTTTTAATCCTGCTTGTACTATTGTGAAATCAGGTATTTCTTCTTTCCATTTTGGAAGCTCATGCACTTCCACCTCTGTTTGGTTGCAGGTGGATATGTTGTGAATGCTTAACATGTAGGCAAGCATATGACATGACAGTTTTGAGGGACAATGGAAATTTGAAGATGCTCTTTCACAATGTAGCAGTTGAAAAAGTGAAGGAAAACTCATGTACAGAAGTTTCAATTTTGGCACTAGCAACAGAGGAAAAATTTGTGGTAAAAACATTCCATGTGCAAAACTGTGACTTGTCTTCAAAATTTTCACACGTGTCTGAAAATGTCTTGTGAACAAATGAATTCTTCACAAAGAGTTTGAAGGATATTTGTCATTTTAGGTGTTGATCTTGTTGGAATGTATTTATAGTTTATTCCATATCTGTTAGTTTTACATTCTTTGTATGTTTTGGGTTCAGCAGATTTTATTTTTTCCATACTACCCCTCACCATCCACAATGGTCAAACAAACCATAATATAGATGTAGAGAGTTCGAGACTTCAACTGTCTTCAAACCCTTTCAACACCATTTGGCTGGGTCCCATGAAATTCTTCAAAGTTCCTTTACTAAGGCCTTTGCCAAAGGGCTTGGCTTGGTCTTACCTGTGGTGAAAGTTTTATCAAAGAGTGATTAAAACCAACACATCTAATCTGCACACAAAACTGGGTTTCCTTTGTTAATCCTCTTGGAGTGAGTTCCAACAAAACCAAAAACAACTTTGCAAATTTGATAATCTCCATAAGTAGAGACTAAAAACCTAACCAAACTTTGCTTCCCAGTAATCCACTCTAATTCCCCATCACACTTCACAGACTTTTCATTCTTACAATGCTTGGTCAAATCAATATAAGCATTCAACACACTTTGGTTTGTTTAATGAGGAGATTTTTAGCACCCCAGCTTGATTTCAGTTATATGGGTGGAAAAACTGGGAATATATAGGTCACAGAGGAAGATAGTTGCTGCATCACTCTTGTCTGTAGTTCTTGTTGGAGAAGAATAGATGTTGCATAGGGGTTCTTCTCGGATCAACTTTCTTCATATTTGATTTCTATATCTGAGAGGGGTGTGTCCATTCGTTGCCCTTCTGCTTCTTCTTCTTCTTCTTCTTCTTGTCGTTGTCTGCTACAATCTTGCTTTAAATCGATATGGACTTTTTTTGGGTCCTTGATATGCAACTCTGGAAACTGCACAAATCAAAATTTTAAACCACTTGGAAGGATTAGATCAGAAGAGAGATTCCAATTGTTGGAGCAAGTGTACCATTCTGTTGATGTTTTCCAAAAGAAGTACAAAGAGGTAGAATGCAAGTTCATTTTTTTTGTGTACCCAAATGATGGAGGAGGAGACATGAACATGTCATTATTATAAACTCCTTGTAACAATCTCACTAAAAAAAAATGCACCAATGAGGGCTCTTTTTTCACAACTTGCAGGAGAGCAAACTTGTCACTAATGACTCTGAATCTACTAACCTTTTCTTCCTTCTGGGAATTTCTTGTCACAAAATGAGAGACAAGGTGCAAAAGACAAAGACCCACTCTTTTTCTACATACCCAACCATGTCACATGTAACTCTTGCACCTATGTACAAGGTTCTATATTAGTGGCAATGTATTAGCATTCATAATTGTGGAGGACCTATTGCAAGAGGTTGAAAGGAACAGGTTGCTTCTGAAGTATATCTAATGAAGCAATGGGGTTGAAACATGGTGTAAGCAATGAGGAGAAAAACATTGACATCATTAACAGACATGTGGAGAGTTTAAATTTCAAATACCCATATTGGAATAAGACTCTAGAGCTGATGACTTCTATGTGACATGTTGTGATGCACTGATTTTGGAGCCAACTAAAGAACTAGCTCAACTTCTCAAGAATTTGATTCAAGTAATTTGTTTTGCTAGCTACAATGGAACAACCTATGTCCTTGACAAGGATGGCTTGTTGCCCCAAGCCTTCTAATCATTTCCCCTTCCAATTGCTCAATGTGACGACATTGACAGAAGGTTAAAATCATGCAGTTTATAAAACAATTTTCAGATTGTGCAGGTATTAGAATATGTTGTGCATAGATTGAGCTCATGGGAGAACCTATTGCTAAGACCATTGTGCATAGATTCTTACATTGCAAAGATAGAAAAATCTTTGTAAGTTTTTGTCATGGTTGTTGCCATGGTTGTAGATTGAGACACCAATTGTAAGCTTGGAGTATAGACGTATATTCTATTGTGCTGAATTTGAGGAAGATTATATTGTGTGTGTGTATGTTCTTTTTGTTTCCATTTAGCAGATCAAAACTTGAAAGATTTTCTAATTTTTTCTTCAAAGGGTGCAAAACAATATTAGGGTTTTGGGCAGGTCACCACAACTCCAAGGTCAAAAAAATGCTCACACAAACTTGGCAGAAAACCTTGTGCCTTTCATAAGTAACAATCAAATTAGTAGAGCAATTGGTGAGTTGGTGTACAAGAAAGAATTACTCCAAAGCATGTTCTGTATGTCTTAAAGGCTCTCAACCCAATAGTGCTTGAAGTTTTGAGTCAATTCACTTTGGATGTGTTCCTAGTAAAGCCCTTGCTTTCACAAACCTTAAGGAAAGTTATCATTTTTTTCCGAATGGTGTGCAAAACACTACAGTGTGCAACATAATGAAAATAAGTAAGTTTTATAATTCATTTCAATGTAAATAGGGTGCCAAGAATTGGTTTATGAAAATATACTTAAAATGTATTTTAAATATTCTTAATTTTAATAAAATATTCTCATAATATTTATTGTTTCCTAACTTTAAAAAAGGACTCCTTTATCTCACATGCTTCATAAAATATACAAAGAGTAAACTCTTCGAGAAACAATTGCATGTATGAATCACAACAAGTTATTGTATAAATCTTAAGAGCTTTCTATTGCATTGGTTAACATGACATTTAGATTGCATTATGTGCAGCTCAAGGAGTTCCTCCTTTCAATTTCTACAAAAGAATACAATTGTTGAAAATCAGAGTGCAACAAGTAACCTTTCTCATTGATGATAAAATGTTTGTCCCTCTCCTTTGTGTTGCTTCTACTATTTTCATGTGTCTTTGAATATGTTGATTGAATTTTGGAAGATTTGATGTTCATTTCTTAACTGTGATCAGTTTTTAAAGCAAGTGCAACAACATTTTCAGTGGCATATGCCATCAATCAGATTGCACATTCTCACACGATAATGTATGAGCTTTGGGCTCCATCATTTTCCTATTGGATATTGAGTTGTTGTATTTCATATGAATCAATAATGACAAAAAAAATTGTGTTCAAAGTCGAAGATATACCAAAATTTGCTTCAATATCTTACTGAGTATTCCTTGTCATTGCATAACCTAGTAGTATAGATTTTCGCATTGAACACTTGATATCAACCAACTTGGAGTTTTGATGCCATGAAGTCTCCCATGTGAGTGTAGTGGTCAGAGGATTGCAAACTGACATCACCCAATTTCATGCCTTCGTGGAATTCTCTCCATAGAAACTTTTCTTTTGCTTCTATATTGAGTTGAGTCAATGACTAAAAGAGTTATGGCACCGGGTGGAGTAACAAGTCTAGTTCAATTTTATACAACCATTTTGTGCCATGTCTCAATAATGTCAAAGTCTTAACAATGTCAAGGTTAGGACACAGAAATTCTTGTCTGTAAAATATCAACTCCTGACAAGTTCCATAATCACTTTTCACTGATGATAGACCAAGCTCATGGCTTGCTCCTCACACCAAATCACTCACTAGTGTATATACAGGACATATACATAGGCAGTGACCTGGGCATTTTGTGCCAGTTGACTGGATAGGTTACAGCCAACTTCTAGTCATAATGCATGATGCATTTCAATTGTATGACTTGTGCCAAACATGTAGATAGGGAGTATCTTGTTGATAGCACCCTGTACAAATCTTTGAGATCCATGATAATGATCATAGATTGATATCAGAGAACATATCAAGACCCTGTACCATAAAGCTGATGAAAGTATTTGACTTCTACATGCTCAGTCACAAAATGCATTTGACAGATTGGATTGACTACACTGAAATCTATGCTGCAGTGTCTCCAAAGTTCACAACATCATGGATGTCATCACTAAAACTCCCACCATTTTCTCCTCTCCATCTTCTTGGCAAGCTGTTCAGCCATTGATGCAAAGTCCTCTGCTCCTGCTTGCATTTCTTCTGTTCGCTGGTTGATTGACTGCAATTATGAAACAATGGTTGATTGACACAATTATGAATCATGCAAACAGTTTAACCATTACTTGCAGGGGAGTCTACAAGATGTATTGTAGGATCTTGACCCAAGGTAGAAGTAGGGAATTTGAGTCACAAATTTGAGATTCTAATATTGTTACCTGAAGCTTTTGTCCCCGTTCCATAAGCTTATCCCTGGCCAGTCCAGCAGCACTTGATGCATCCTGCACCAAAACAAGATAGCTATTAGGTGAACTCTTTGCAATGAGGTAGTGCACAACTAACATCTGAGTGTGCTAGTTTGACAAAGCATCATAACACTGGAGCTGATCTCACCAAAGCCTTGGCATGGCCGTAGGCTGCTTTAATTTCATCTGTAGTTCGTTGTCTGGGCTTGTTATCATCTCCCAAGAGTTGTCTTCTGTTATCTTCTACATCACTTGTCTCCTTGCCTGCTTGAATTGCAAAATCAGTCACAAAAGCTCTGTTAGCATTTGCTGAGTTCAGACAACCCTACTGTGTCTTGCTCACACACTCTTTTAAGGCACTGCAGTCATACTTTCAAAAGTGCTATTTCTGCTACATATCATCATGTGTGCAAAGCAATTCCTACTATGCTTATATGACTTCCAAATGGAGACAAATCTCATGTATAAAAAAAAGCACTCTCCTGGTCCCAAATTCGCCAGGTGGAAGCAATTGGTGTTCACCGGATTGAGTAATGAAAAATCCTGGCTACCTCTAGCCAATATCCCTTTTTTATGCTGATTCAGAATTTGCGACATGTTACCACATTCTGTTTGTGTGCTTAGTTGTAAAAACAGACAATTTTTTTTCACTAGGAACATATACCAGATTTATCACCACTAAAAAGGAATGCTACACAACTGTCAACCATTTTATGTACCTACATTGCCGCACTACTGAGAAAGGATATCCTAGCTTCTATCTTCCTTGACTAGCAAAGATTGCCTGGCAAAGCAGTCACACATTATTTTCTATGCTTTACCTGTCGGATTATGCTTGAGTCTGTGGAGGACGACTTTGTTCCTACTAGATTCCCCACTGTCTGTTGTGGAATCATTCCCTTCCATCTCATCCAGATCAATCAGGATGTCATCTGAGAATCAACATTCCTCCCACCAGTATTAAGTGGGAAAGATTTATGGACTGAAATCAAGTGCCCAAGAGCAGCAGTAATGTTCAACAAAAAACTTCACTGAAATCTTTGGTAATTAGCATATAGAGCAACCCAATAAGGTAAATCCCTGGATTCAATGGCTTAGAGTAGTACTAACTGCACCTGTTGGAATTATATCAGACAAATGATAAGGGGCAATACCAATTTCGAGATTGACATCAGTGTCCAGGGCAGATGAGTCAGATGGGGAACCCAGGTCAGAAGGCAGGACAGAAGGGATGGTGAAAGGTTGCGAGGAAAGGAGTTTGGTCAGCTCAGATGCTGAGTGCACTGCAGGGCCCTGCTCTAGTGAACTCTTGAATTCCATTAGGACTCCCAACAACCCTTGGGTCTGTGACTGCTGCAATGCCTGCACAATTTTCAAGAATTAGAAAGGTTTTCACTACCTTGAACCTAAGCTCAATCTTTTATTCTGCCAGAAACCTTTTTCCCTAGTTCATTATATTGCTGAAGTTAGTAGAAAAGTTCAGTGCTTGGTGGATTCTACCTTCTTTGGCTGTGACATTGCATACTTCATGGCAGCCTCTGCTGCAGCAGCAAGGTCCTTGTCATAAATATGTGGTAAACACTGTGGCAACCTGGACACAGATCAAGAAATCAGACCATACACATAGTTTCTCTAGTAAGGAGCTCAATGCTGAAACTGCACTGAAAGTCCAAGGGACATTCACACAGAGTTAGTATAAAACTCTGTGACGATGTTGGGTGGACAGTTACAGAACGGACAATGGTACCTCAGCTCAGTCTCCTCCTTAAGTAAGGAAAGTTGAATTAGTTCCCTGCCTTCATCAATCTGCAGATTGGAAATGTGATTTATTTGAGATTGGTAATACAGACAATGTCCACATTCTTCCTGTGGGGAAATTGACCTAGAAAACTCCTGATACATCTATCCCAAAATATATTCAAAATTCAAATGATTGCCACATATCCAGTATGGATCTGAAGGAGTCTTGATAGATATAAGTATCGTACTCCAGAGCAAGAGACAGTTAGTGCCGAGAGTTATAGTTCATATCTCAGAAATTGTGGAGTTCATAGTTCACATCCATGAGATTGCAGAGAAAACTCCACAGTGTTTGAAGATGACAATGTGTGCAGTCATAGCTTTATGAGTGTTACTCATAAAGTTTCAGACCATCATCTTCATCATGAACAGCAGTGACAAACTACCATGACTCCCCACTTCATCAGCTCCAGAGGGTGGATCTAGATAATGCTGTAATAATCCACCTAAGCTCTCAGATAGACCAGCATACAAACATCTGTGTCCTCAGTTTCTGTTGCATTTTTGGAAGCAACAGGAAGACTCAATCATGATGTTGGCTAGCAGTCAAAAGACATAACTAATAAAAAGGGTTGATAGTATACACCTTCAAGCTGTGATAAGCTTGTGAGGGTAAGCTTCATTTCATTTTAACTTGTCCCTGTACAAAGCAAGCATCTAAGCCTGGGCATAGAGAGGCTGCATATAGGGTAGTGGTCCAGGGCTCTCATACCCTCACCATATCCTTTAAGCATACCACTAGTTGATAGTTCAATGTACTTATGCAGCATACCAGTAAAAGATGCCCGTTTTCAGCACAAGCAAGCGTTCTCCAGAAATTTGAGCTAAGCTCGAGCTGCCAGGATAAGCAGCTGCTCAATGTCGTCTCATACAAAATACCTAGATCCGGCAGGGACCTGCCACATCATGCAGAGCAATGACTATTTGTTATAGCCCTGAAAGTAGCAACCAACTCTATAAGTGAAGTTTGCTTCCTCCACTACACTGGAGCACATGCTGATTTTGTAACTAAAGAAGTTCATACCGGATCTCAAGCCAGCCAGACTGGTTTAGGAGGACGAGGCCAGAAGCATTTGTACTGGGGACCTTAAATGTGGCAGCCCAACAACAGGGTGTCTGCAGCTCCACTTCTTGAAGAGTGTCACCATACCCCTGCTAACCAAATTCAAAGCTGCTGTAGTCTAAATCCATGACAATGCCTCAATGTCCCAAAACTCAGGAAGGAGAGAAGATCAAGATGTCAGAATGCTGAGGCAATTTATCTCCTGAGAAGAGCACAAGAATAGAATCCTGAGGGTAGAAACAGTGTACACACTGGCCCTGGAGCAGTCCTAATGCTTGTAGGACCCAAAGAAAGTGAGAGAGGCAAAGCAGAGAGTGTATGGTAACATGAAGAAGCTGAATACCAAAGACAAGATCATGAACCAAAGAGGTCACCTGCATCACGGCAGAAGAAGAGTAAAGGCGCAAACTCTTCTCAGAACAAATTAGCAAATACAAATTGTCTGTGCCTACTGGGACCAATTGTGGTTTGCTCTGCTCCTCTTCTGCATGCTCTTTGCATGACACCACTTGCATAACAGCACCTGAAGCATCTGTGATCATCCACATCAGTTAGCAAATCAGGGACTGTCATTATAGATTTAGGTAGCTGTCTGCATTTGGAGGAAGCATCATTGACACCATCAGCAATGGTTAAAACACATGTTATTGCTTAAGCAGCAAAACTCTTATTATATGATAAAAGAAGATGACCCACCTAGAATGTGCATAGACACTGTAACTGATGAATTCTGGGGTTGCAGAGGACCTGCCAGGTGTCCACCCATGCTGCCATCCAAAACCACAACAGCCCCATTCTTGTTGGCTGCATAGACGATTGTCGTAAAGCTTGGAGGGATTGGCTGTTTCTGAGAGGTGGAAGGTGAAGAAGGTGGTGAAGTGGTATTCATCAATTCATTTGATGATTCAGTACTCGTAACCACCAGACTTGTAATGCTTAAGTTGCTCTCAAAAAAATTGCAATAGAATAGAAGAGAGAATGTTCCCAAATCCAGCAGTGAAACCTGCACAGGTTCACAGGTCAACATCTAATGTTGAAACATACAAGTCCCTTTATTTACCTCAGGGTGATGGGCAGCTGTGTAGCCGCAGTTCTGCAGTCAAATTGAACAATATAGCATGACAGACATCTTTGGGCAGATTCTATGCAGCAAAGTACTGGTTACAACACTAGATTTCTTGCAAATATCTCTCTTTCATTATGATGAACACAGAAGGGACCCAAACTTACCATACCACTTTCATCACCTACAGCTAGGCGGGCTGGATCATGAGTGACCACAACAGTTTGTATTGCTGCTAGATGCACAGTCAAAGCAGCTATGCACTGAAAGCCAGCAGCAGTGTTGAAAACTTCCTCTGCAAAAAACAGCACAAGACTGCAAAGTTGTGGTTCCCTTCATTGCTCAAAGGATGATAGAATACAGACATCCACGCCCAAGATATTTTAGTGCTAACAGCAGGAACACATCTGCCCCACAAAAGTTTACTAATATTCATGTACTTCCAAAAGAGGGTCATAGAGGATGCACACCAGTTGGGGTTCCACTTGTGATTTTGTAGCATTTGACCTCTTGTGCTTGAGCATTGAGCCTGCACACATGTACCTACATGGCCACCCACCCTTCAATAATAACTTCAAATGAAGAAATAAGCTCTTCATTTCATTGTAGACTATTGAAAATTATTAAAAACTATCCACATTACTGTCACAGAGATATCTTCTTGTGAGGAATCAATTTTAGGAGGTACCTTGCCCTGTTGATCACCTACTGCCAGTAATCCAGATTCTCCACAGAAATCCATTACAGTAACTGGAGCTGGATTGTCCTTGTTCTGCAGTATACAGATCAGAATGAGCATACACTACACATTTTTCAGCAAAAGGATCCCTCATAACACAATCACTATGTGAAGGTCCTGATATACACTCCACTGACATGGGAATGTGATTATGTCTTATCACCTGAGCTTCCACAGTACAGATATGTTGTATTGTTGGTGATGAGGCATCCCATACTTGGATGATTCCAGTTTTGTGCCCAGTTAAAAGGATGTTCATTTTTTTCCCTTGATCACCTGAAGATGTTACCCTGCTTGCCATTCCTCCTGTGATTGGCCACCTGGTCCCAGCTGGCAGGGCATATGGAACAACCTTGTGGTTCTGGGTCAACTGTAAGATACAGGCAGCTTGGTAAGAAGTTATGCCACTGACACTAACTTGTTAGCAAGCAGATCTTTTCTCCACACATAACAGCGGCTATCTCAAAAACCTTGGTGAGAGGATGATGCTTCTGATGCTGTCAGGTAGAAGCTACCGTAAGTATCACACTCAGCCTTTTGTAAAGAGGAGTTTTCAGAGGCCAACCCTGGATGTAGGCAGAAAGCATCACCTGAATCAGCACATTCGCAGCTGCTGCAAGTCTTGAGACCATAATGAGCTTGACTGCTACAACCTCTGCTGTTGTAGGTGACTGCCAGGGCACTGGCTGCAAGGATGAAGGAGAGGAACCATCCTCTGTTGCAGCATTGAAGTATGAATCAATACCAGCCCCATCATAAATGTGAAGCAGACCAGGTGAGGTCAGTACAAGCAATGCTGCTGCTGGTGTATTCAGGTCACCTCCAGCACTTGGAAGCAGCACCATGTCTGCAAATGGTCCATGCAGTGAAAGCTCCAGTGGTTTCAACTCATCACTCGATTCCCCTTCTAAAGACAGCACCTGGAAGTAAGACATGGACATTTCTGAGGGACTTCCATCAATGTTATCAGCACACTTAGATTTCCATCATGATAGTGCAGAAAGACTCTGAGCTAAGGTGCCAAAACATCTGCAATGGTATTAACACCTTCAAAGTTCATTAAACAAGCACACAAACTAATACAATTTTGCAATTTATAACATTTGATAGAAAGTAATGAAGTGTAAAGCTAAAATCCACCATCAGAGATTGAGGTGACCCCAAATCATGGCCACCATAGACATGAAGACGCCCACTTCCTCCCTTGCATGGTTTACTGCTTCCACACCAACTCAACAGAATGACTGGCATCTTCATTGCCTTCCCAGGGGCCAAATCTAGTTTCCGAAGAGGGATTCCTGAGGAAGTTGGAGGACGTGGATCATTCTGCTCCCCTTGGCCTCTTTCCTTTGAGACCGGTGGGATACTCCAAAGCCATATTTCCCCATCCACATAACCTGCTGCTAAAACATTTCCTCTTGAACATGCCCAGCAAATGGCACAAATTTCTTTTTCCTCCTCATCTTCCTCCTCCAAAGTAGAAGATTTAGAAGAGGAGCTGGATGTAAATTGTTCTCCTAGTGTGACAGCCTGCTCCATTACCCTCTCAGCAATTGAGCGAGTTCGTTCCAGCTTTGTGGAGTATTCTGCCAGCTGCTTACGCTGTACAGCTGTGCCACCTCGCACAGCCAGAACCTGAGTCTCATGAAGACCCCAGAGGACTATCAAGCCATTTGCATATGCAATGACCACCCTGCAAACAGCAATGTAATTAAACTCAGAACCACATCTAAAGTCCGTAGACCTACAACAAGATCTTACAAAAAGCATGTGAAAATACTTCGCCATGCACCTCTGCCACTGTATCTTAAATTGTATCTCTATACCATACATCATCAATCCAACCCTACTATCCTCACCTGCCAGATGTGTGCAATATGAAAAGTCATTTGTACCTGCTGTATGCAGCGTGAGGCTGGGGAAGAATGCCCACGACTGAAGGTGCTGTACTGCTTCCAGCCTTAACTATACCACCTATGATGACAGAAACAAAAGAAGCTCTGTGCACACTTCAGTAACTGTAAGCAGGAAAGAAAGGATCGATCTGGCACCACCATCAATGATACCATTGAAGCACACATGGGCAGCAAAGCGAAAAATTACTCACCTAATGTTATGTGGGCAGGAATACAATAGGCCATTTGAGTGGCTTGTTGGCCACTGTCTGCACATTGTAGCACACTGACAGTCCCATTCTCATCTCCAATATACCTGCATGTGTCACTCATTCTGCTAATGTTACATGTTTGCTGGCAAACGACTATTCCCTGCTTCAATCAATGTGGCCACATAACCTTATTCTAGGACAAGTCATAGAACATTCCTAGATGATATACATTGCTGGCATCCAAGAAGGAACCATGGGAGTTGAGAAACAAGTACATATATGGAGTGCCTTGAAGCACTGCAATGGCAGTGATGTCATGTTCCCATTTTAGTGAGCACGCCAGCTCCTGTTTTTCCAGATTCCATATCTGGAGCAAGCACAATCTCTACAATGTTCAAACTTGAAACAGGCACCATTCTTTGTTTGAGATAGATCCAACAGAACAAAGTCAGCAAAGAGGATCCCGAGACCTGTCTGCATCTCAATTTCAGATCTTTACCTCAATATTGTTCTGGGTTGTAATCTGGACAAGCTGTTCCCCATTGTTCATAAACTGCACAATCCAAATGCCACAGATTCATGTCAAACATCTCAATGCATATCTACTGCCCCTCTTTGAGGTAGAATGAAACTGAATGACTTTGCAAAAGATCCTCACCTTGAGAAACTTGCAGGGAGCTGGTGTTGGTGACTGCAAAAGTATTTCCACGCCTGGCAAACCAAACAGCTTAATTCGTCCATCCCTGCAAGATCCAATTATAGAAATATAGAGGTATTAATAAGATCAGTATCCTCTGTAGTGTCTGTTTCATCAGCTAAACAAGGATTACCAATAGACCCTCATATGATACAAAACTGTTCATCATCATAGAGAGCAGACTTGTTTGCAAAGGGATAAACAAAGGTTGTTAGGATCACATACAAGGAGGCAACAGCAAGCACACGTTGAACCGGCTCAAAGGCAAGAATAGAGGCTGTTGCTGGAATGCCTTGATGTACACTAAGGCGAGGTTCTAAGTCTTCTTTACTCAATCTCCCCACTGGAACAGCTATCTGACACCACACACACATGCAAACATACCAACACCTAGCAACTGTCATAATAATGCAAGGCATTTTAGATTAGGATGACCAGTTGAAAAAAGCATATTTTTCTTCAAAGTACAAACTTTCAATATGATTGGCAAGCTTGCCCTGATTATGGGTATGATCACCACTCAGAGGCAACAATCAAAGGCCTTTGGTGAGGAATTCATCATAGCAGCCCATGTTCAGAATCCAGATCATGCACTTTAGCAATATGGCCATATATTTTCAATATTATTCCCTAGTCAGAACAGTCCTCATAACTTGAAAAATCCACAGAAGTTTGACCAAGGAGCTTGCAGATGTTGATTTCCTTCTTGCCAGGTCAACCCTTGCAACCCAGCTGGGAATTAGTGTAGTCCTATTCCAGAAGAAATCCATCAATATGATCACAGAATTGCACATCAAGACTTCAAGGCTTCCATTCTGAAAACAAAAAATTTAAATTGAGATGGAGCTTGATGGAATCCCGCATGAGAAAGAGCCACATTGAGGTAAATCGTAATGAGAATGTGCTCATTGTGACAGGATGATTTCAAAAGGACCGGATGCCTAAAAGTATTACTACAGTCAGAATTGTATTCTAATGCCATCACCGGCATTCAGGTCCCCGAAAGAATCCAAAACGAATCTCCCAGCGCAGGCAGTTGCAGTTTGACGTTGGGGCGGCCTGTGTCTAGTGGATTGATACCGAGTCAAATCCAACGAGGTTGAAAGATCGGATTTCAAATCTCGCGCGCGCAAACGCACACACACGCAGAACACGGCTGAAAAGAAGAGGGAACAGACCTGATCACGGCCGATGCCCTTCTCGACTTTTTTTTCTCTCCCATCTTCGTCTTGCCCCTCTGGCGACGTTGTTGTTGCGGTCGTTGTTGCCGTCGTTGTTGCCGCCCTCACTTCCGGGCTAACATCCGGCTCAGCAACAGCAGATGAAACCCTGGTGCTCTTTTGGAAGAAACGCCTGGGAAACATGGTCGCTCCACTCTTATGCGCTTCCCTCCTCGCTCACACGATGCGCATCGTGAAGAGCAGAGACGCCAACGCAGACGCCAACGCAGAGACGAATGACGCGGGTGAAAATGGTGTGCAAGCAAAGCACAAGGCACGGCCAAAAAAAAAAAAAACAACGACGACGTGAGTGAAGAGGAGAAAGACAGAGACAGAGACGCAATGCAGCGTTGAGAACATGATCATGGGAACATCGTGGTAGCGGGGGATGATCCTGGGAACAACTTGAGGGTGGGAAGGTTTCCTATTCGTCAGGGAAGTAGGATGTAAATGGGATGTCGTTTGCAAACATCTATCCAAAATGAGGAAGGATTGTCTTGTAATAATGGAATCGTCAAGCCCCAGCCCATTATGTTGGGTAATGTGCCAGGCAAGCCTTTTACGGCAAGGGCAAGACCGTTCCCTCACATTAAGGTCCGGGGTGGCAGATTCTACAATTCTTTTCAAACAATTCATGTTCAACAGAGATTTTACTCCTCATTACAAGTGTGTGATCATTATTGGAATATAATGTCACATAAACGTGGTCAAGAAAATTACATAATCCACCATCACCGACCGTAATGCAGTTACGTAGGGCTAAAATATTTCATTAATTTCATTCTTATGTTTAAATGTGGGTATAAAGTGGGGTAAACTTAGGCTATATCAAAATACTTGGTATGGCACATTGCCAAGTAGAGAAATACAACTTATGGCATTGCAAATATGAACATATGAAATTTTAAACATCATATCAAAAATAAGAAAAACAAATCAATCTAATCAACATCCTTAAAAATACAATTCAAAGAATTTTTGTAATGGAACATGGTTGCAAAATCCAAAGAGGTGGCAAGAGTATATATATGGTAAGAACAATCATTCAAGGTGACTAGTCTAATGAATGAAAATAAAATGGCAAAAAACAAATATATTCAATAGTTAATCACCAAATCTTGAACAAATCTATCATTAACAATCAATGCCTTGCAAAATATGGAATGTGTGTGTGTGCCATATAATTATTTTGAAATAATATATTTTCAAAAAATAACTACCCTACCCCAATCCCCAAGTAAGGGTAAAGTTTTAAATGTATGTTAATTAGCAAGTTTTTTTTTTTGGCAAAATGGTGCAAAATTTCCACATTAGATGGGGATGCACAACAAATACAACAAACTTTGACCAATCATTTGGGGAAAAACCTAAAAAAAAACTATGCCAACACCAAAAAGTTTTAGACCAAATGGGCAACAAAATTATCACGAGGAGAGGGTTTATTCATAATGTGGAGTCTATTATTAGATTGAAAACAAAGAAAATATTAATGGTTGCAAGCAAGTAGGATATTTTAATTAAACACCAAGGTTGTAGGATTGTAATTCAAGATATGTTTAAACTTTGGGTGAAAAAAGGTGGGGATATATATTGCAAAACATCATGCACACTTGAAAAAACATGAAATTGTATGCCCAAAAGGGTGCACGAATTCAAATGTTCATGTAGAACATGTATGGCTATTTCAACCGCTCACTAAAATGACATTTTGAGTTTTGTAGGAAAAAAATATATAGGACATAAAAAATAATAAATTTATGAAAAAATAAATACTAAATGGGTGTCCATGCAATAACTCTCAAAATAATCATGGTAAAATATAAGCCTTTGTTTGCTATGATGCAAACTAACTCCAACTCAATCCAAGTTATAAAGGTTTAACTTGTTATTCCATTTTGAATTTGATTTTTATGTTTGAACTTTGCATTTGATAAATTTCTTTTGGAGAGGTTGAAGCCCATTTGTAAGAAAATTATAGATGTTTAATGAGATTTGCAATAATTGACTTTCAAAAAATGAATATCATTTGTAAATTTTGAATAACTTTTGCAAATTTCAAGTTTCATTTGCAAAGGTTGGTTGTGGTTTGGGGTACCCTCCCATTATTTGCAAATGTTGGATATCATTTGTTAGACTTGGTATTTATTTTGTGGATTTTGAATGGCTATTCTAAATTTTGAATTTTCATTTGCAAAGGTTGGTTGTGGTTTAAAGTACTTTCCCATCAGTTGTAAAAGTTGGATATCATTTGTTGAACTTGGTATCTCTTTTGCATATTTTGAATGGTTTTTATAGACCTTGAATTTTCATTTATGGAGGATGAATATAGTTTTGCATATTTTCCCATCATTTGCAAATGTTGGATATAATTTTTTTAATTGGTATTTATTTTGTAAAACTTGAATGACTTTTGGAAATCTTAAATTTTCATTTACAAAGGCTAGTTCTAGTTTGGAAAACTTTCCCATCATGTGTAGATGTTGGATCTTAATTGTAAAGGTCAATATTTACTTTGTAGAAAATTTGAGTTGTAAATAAAAAAGCTAGATATCATTTGTAATACTTCAATTCCATTTGAAGAGCCTAACTTTGTTTTCGTAAGGCCTAGAGATCTTATTTGTAGAGGTTGAATGTGATTACAAATTAAAGGGTTTCATTTGCAAATGTTGATTCAATTTTGGAAAGATTTCATGTGATGTCAAGAATTTGGAATTCATTTCTAGAGGTTGATATTTAATTTGTGGGACTTGAATGTCTTTTGGGAACACCAAAATTCATTTGTAGTAGTTGGATATCATATGAAAAAGCTAGATCCCATTTGCAAAACTTGAATGGCTTTTACAAAGGTTAAATGTTATTTTCAATATTTGGATTTCATTAGGAAGGTTTGTTATTTCATTTGTAGATGTTGAATGCCTTTTGGAAAGGTTGAGTTTTGTTTGTAATGTGATTATGGGATCTACTAATGATGGATTTGATTTGTAAATGTTTTCAAATGTTATTTTCAATGACCAAATGCAAAATTTGATAATGGAATTTGAACATATTTGATAATTTGATAATGGAATATTTTTAAAAATCATAGTAAAATTAATTTCACTTCTAAATTTTTGCATAATTAAAAATTGGAATATAGTTGGCCATGGCATTCATGAACTCCCTGCCACTTATCCATGCTACCCTAGTTGTTATCCTTTTAGCATAGACAACCCTCCTTGTTGTCCCATTTGGCCTACCCCTAATGATGTTAACGTTTGCAATGCTTGCATAACTTGCATTTGTTGCAATAAATTCCATTATCCCAGCATGTTGAAGGTTGGAAACTCACCCACCCTCCTTATAATCAAACACACAAATTCACCAAGTTACCAATCAAAACATTGTTAATTAAACCAAACACCTAACCATCTTGAAGTCCAACATTCCAAATAGGATTAAGCATTACAAGTATATAATGTGGCCCCTGAAAATGGATTACACTAAAAAAAATTGTTAGGGCTACATCAAGCTTGGTACTAGAAACAAATGTAGGGGCTATATTAGGCTTTGAAACACCTGGTTTGGTGGTCTTAATAATTGCCACCACTTGCAATTCATTATGAGTTGTGCAACATTATCTTTACAGTTTAACTCATCATAGTTTAAAGATTATTGTCAATCAACTTGGTCTACCTTAAAGTTAACGAGGGCATTATTTTAATGAACATCCACATCATTTAAGATTACGGTGTTTCCTTGTTGGCAATTGGCTTTGACATTTTTTTTACAAGATGGTGCTTTCATTGTCCACGATTTTAGAAGTTCACCTTTATACAAATATGTGAACATGAATCACATGCCCAATTACACATGAACATTGCCCAAACAAAGAAGTTATGTACCTCAGGTTTAATGTGAAAACCTTTATGAAGAACTTTCAACAATATATAACTATAGTATTACAATGTGTTGATTGTGAAGGATAAAAAAATAAGAAAGAAATTCACCACACAAGTAGTGTACTTGTATCCATCATCATCAAAGGTGAATAGGTTGACTAACTTAGAGGTTGTTATAATACCCTTGGAATAACTATAACTTTCCATTTAATATAATCACCATCATGGCAACATTCAACCATTGCAACATCTCATCAAATAAAGCAAAATAATTCAATATGACAATTTAAACCCATATCAATTTATTTCACTTTCAAATAGACATTAGCATTAGCTACATAATCATACCATGTTTATGCATAGTAGAAAAAGTTAATGCAAAATTAAGAGGAATAAAACAATTAACAAACTAAAAATAAAACATGACAAATCTCCCTTGACTGAAACAAACCCCCCATGAATTCAAGACGAACATCCAATAAACACCCACTCTAATTTTCATTACATCAATATGCCTTTAAATTCACTGTGTGTTTCATTCAATTTTGAATGAAATTGGACAAATTTACCATGGTGAAAATGGTCAACCCTTTAGTAAATAAGGTCTAGTTGTCATGAACAAGTGAATTCATTAATAGCTAATTAAATTCATCAATAGTTAAATCATTAATTAATTATGAACCTGAATTAAGCACTTAGGAGAGCAAACCTAATAACAGTGAGCGAACTAAAAAGAGCCCAACTTGAAAATCAAAAGGCTTCGCCCCTTGAATTGTAATATGAAGAAACATCCTTTGTATCAGACCAAACCCAAGTTCTTTAGAACGAGATGAAAAAAAATGTGAAATCTTCGTTGAGCCTGAACCCTAATACTCCATGAAGCGTTGTTGGTGAGTCAGGCTATTTGGGAATGCAACCTTAAGCAGGTGGTAAATTCCATCCAAGGCTAAATACCAGAAAGAAACCAATATTGAACGAATATCACGAGGGAAAGATGAAAAAAACTTTGAAAACAAAATTAAAAAATGTTTGAAATTGTTGGGAAGGAAGCGAATGGAAGTTGTGGTTGCACCCCAATTTGGATGCTAAACAACGTCAACTAATCCACCACTCAACATGGGTGACATGCCCTTCTAGGTGAAACCCCACACCAAGACCACCCATGGCAGTTTGGGAAGGTGTTAAATTGACAAAATGGGGTTCAACTCCCAAATTCGTCTAACAGGTTTGAACCAAGACGCCACAAACACAAACCAAAAGGATTTTTAAATGGGATCCGAAGTGAACTATGTGTTCATCTGCTCTATGAAGGTGTGGCCAAAAGGTTTTCCCTCAACCCACCAACCTAGGGTGTAAGTGTGAAGGTTTGAACCCTTCACCTCTTCTCATTTCCATGTTTAAAAAGTAAGTTTTAAACCATTGTACCACTATTTAAATGAATAATTTATTTTTTATCGTCACACATTACCATGCATTTTTTTTTTACCTTAAATATTTCTTGGTCATTTTGACATAGGTTATTATACAATATTATATCATAAGCTAATGTTAGTTATTTTATATTATTTTACCATATGTTATTATTGGTTATTATAGGCTATTTATTTTTGGTTATTATATTGTAGGCTATTGTTAGTTGTGTTAGGTTATTTACCATAAACTATTTTTGGATTTTTCATTGTAGGTTACTTTTGGTTATTTTATTATTAGTTATTATATTGTAGGTTATTATTGGTTATTTTAAATTATTTTACCCTAAATTATTATTGGTTATTCTAGGTTATTTTGCCATGGGCTACTATTGATTATTTTATCATAAGTTATTGTTGGTTATTTTAAGCTATTTTATTTTAAACTATTATTATTTATTTTATTGTAAGTTATTATTGGCCATTTTTAAAAAATTATTATAGGTTTTTATGGCTATTCTATTATAGGTTATTTTAGGTTGTTTTACCTTTTTTAAAAATTAGTTATGGGCAAGCCCATCCTTGGGTGGTACCACTAGAAACATCACACTTTGATTTTCCTCAACCCATCGAACTTTGAAAAATCATAAGAAACAATTTTTAAAAAAAATTCATAATTTTTTTAATGAATTCATTTATTAGGTTCCATATTTTGAAAGCCCAATAATATCAAGAATATTGTGTATTTTGATGTTCCTAATCATTACATGTAGAAAAAGTTTTAGGAACGTATCACAAGTTTTTTTCCTTGAACTTTTTTGTCAAGAACACAAATTTGAAACATAATTTGAGAATTTTTTTATGAATTTTTATCCTAAGGTAATTTGGAAGTAATTTATGTTTATATTTTTATTCGGTAATTCATTAATTAAATATGATTTAGTTATGAATTTTCAAATTTGAAGTTGTTAGTTTTTTAAGGGGCCATTTTAATTAGGAATATAAAATTTAAAATTTTTCCAATATTAAAATTCCCAAATTATCTTCAAGCCATGTATTAAAGCATGCAATTGATAAACATTTAAATAAATTATAGTTGTGAAAACATTTAACAAAAAAGGCTTTGAAAAATGATTTGGTTATTTTTTATTCTTTAACCATTCCTTGAAGTGGTTCCTAATGGTACCACCCAAGGATGGGTTTGCCCTTATTCTATTGTAAGTTATTCATATTGGTTTTTTTAGGTTATTTAACATAGGTTTTTTTTGTAGTTTTATCATAGGTTATTATTAGTTATTTGGATATTTTACATTAAATTATTTTTTGTTATTAAATTGTAGGCTATTGTTGGCTATTTAGCATTGGTTATTTTTGGTTATCTTATCATTGGTTATTTGAAGTTATTTATCATACGTTAATTTTGGTTAATATATTGTAGGCTATTGTTAACTATTATAAATTATTATTATAGGTTATTATAGGTTATTTTTAAATATTTTATTTATTTATTTGGATTATTTGGTTATTTTAAATTAAATTATCACAAGTTATTGTAGGCTATTATTTGTTATTCTACCATAGTGCATTTTTGGCTATTCAAGACTATTTTATCAAGGCTATTATTGGTTATTTTATATTATTCGACCATAAGTTATTCCACTTTAAGTTATTATATGCAAAAAAATTAAATGTTATTTTTTAATTTCAAGTTATCTTATATTATTTATACTTTAAGATAAAATAACCTTTAATAACATATAGTAGAATGGCCTTGAATAATTTAATATATAACTTGAAATAACATATAATAATTTGAAATAAAATAATTTCAGATATAGCCTAGGTGTTAACGGGTAGAAATCTTATACTAGTTAGTTCCATAACCCTCGTAATAACTATTAATTATTAGTGGTAGACTTAGTGTCCCTTACCCAAGGGGTGAAGCTAGTGGGATTATATAGCTCACATTAGTGAATGGATAGGGTAATCCACCTAATCATCTAAAAGATTTCTAAAAATGAATTAGGATAAAGACCCCATTTTCTAGGGGTCAATGTGGGCATTGTGTGTGGTATTTCAGGAAGAGGGACTAGAGGAAGTGGAAGAGGAGGGGGAGATTCATTTGATACTTGGAGGAATGGGGAAATTGGGAATGGAAGATTCTCATGGAAAGGGTGATGAGGAATGGAAAAAGATGTATGTAGTTTTGTGTGTGATTTTAATGGAAGATGGTTGAAGGACTTGAATCTCTTATGAAATATTGATATTATATTAAATGAGGAAGGTAAAATAATTTATAATCTACAAGTATGATGCTTAATTGAGTTAGTAGTTTTGTGTTTTCTTTAGGACATAAACTAACAAAACTTAACCTTTGGTAACCTTTGGATAATTAAGTTACTGGCTACCACTAGAAGGTAGTAGCTAATCCTTGATGGTAAAAAGCGAAAGAAATGAAAGTAAAAAAAATTGCCTACAAACTAAAGGGTACCTTTGCAAGCGGTAAGCAAAGGCTATGAAGGAAAGCAAAGGGTTGGAAACTATAGAAAACAAATGAAGGACTTCTTGAAGTGCTACATGCAACATACCAACTCACTAGAGGACCTGCATGGCTTGAAGAGGAAGGACAACTATAGTAGAAGGACTACAGACCCCTTGGACAACATCCAAGAGTGTTGAAGGTATTGTAGAACCAAAGAGAGTAGCTACTCTTGTGTTTTGACCACTTTTCATGTCTACCCTCTCCACTTTCTCCCCATTACCCCTTGTATTATATTATTTATAGGAGGGTAGGTATGGTCTTAGGCAATAGACCCCTAACTACTTCTTTCTTGGTATGATGTATTACTTACTACTTGAATAGTTGTAATAAAATAAGCTAGTAAGGGTAGTTCTCTTGTGGATTAATAAGGTGTTGACCTTGCCCCCTAGTTTTATGCCCTAGAGGATAGTAATGATCAAGAGCCACAATTTCACCCCTTAACATTAGGGCTAGTTAAATAATTTAGATTAAAATAACCTAAAGTATAAAACCTATAATAACTTATAATAACTTAAAGTATAACTCAAAATAACCTAGTAAAGTAGTTTAAAATAACATAAGGTATAGCTTAAAATAGTTTAAGGTATTTAAAACATCATGAAAGTAAACCTATTTTAAATAATTAATTATAATAGTGAATTATGTCAACCGATAATGAAACATGATGTTTACATAATGACCTTGTACTAAAATAATTTAAACCATAATGAAATCATTAAGGTGTAGGGAATCTATTTCACTTTTAAGGTCCCATAGTAATTTAGGTTAGTGAATTACACCTCACTTTTATACTAATGTTTAAAAATTTATGGGGTAACTTTTTTTTTTGGCAAAATGGTGTCAGATTTTGTCCTTTAAAAGGGCCTTGCATTGACCCAAGCAAGCAAATTGATCAAGGTTCATTAGACAAGGTTTTGCTAATGACCGAATATTGCTAGTTTGCATCGACTATTGAACTCCATATTACCACATCCATCGTTAATTCTACAATGGTTCTAATTGGTTCATCACCTAAACCTTAATCTTTACACTTCATGGGTTAAGTTAGGAAACCAAGTTCTAACATAAAACTTTGTGATGGTGCCTGAAGTGAAAGCATAGTAAGGTGGTTAAGTTTTGACATATTAAGTGGGACCTTTTCAAAGTCCCTTTTTAGTGTAGTTGAAAACTAGCTTAAAATAGGAATATTTAAATTATATTAAAAATGGGTCCATTCACAGTTGGGGTTGCAAAAAGGGAAAAGAGGACTTAAGGATTTTCTTAAAGATATTTTTTACAAATAACATTTACATGAAACAAATTTAAGATTAAAAAATTGAATAGTCCAACATAAGATGATTCATGTGTTAATGGTGATTTTTTGCAATCATACATAATTGTGTATGAATATTTTAGTTTAATGCCATAAATGTAGAAAATCCCAAAATGATTTTCAATGGACAACCAAACATGTTTTTTGACATGTTTATTTCTTGCACATGTGACCTGCATCTAAAGCTAAACATTTTGAACCCATTGAATGTAATTTTTTTATCAAATGGTATAAAAAATGATTCCTTTGCCTTGTAGCCCTTTCCTTCAAAGTTTCAAGACTTTGAAATTTTTGAATGATTTGGTTTTCATCAAGCTCATCCAATGAACATGTACTTTCATAAAAAGGGGCATTTTTTGTTGTACAAAAAATTTGAAATCAATTATATGATTTTATGCCTTCCTTTAGATTTTTTTTAAAAAAATGTACTTTAAACACTTTATTCCTTTAGTTTACAAGATTCAAAATGACATTAACATAGTATCCAATTTTTTTTTAAATTTATGAAACATCATTTTATCTAGTGGCATACAATAATCCATTGCAATTATAATAATATAAGATAAACAAAAATCCAAGGTTGTCTTTTGTAGTCCTTTCTCAATTAGATATTTCTTTTTGGCAATCATGAATGAACCCAAGTAATTTTTTTTCCATTTCCAATTTCAAGTCATGAAACTATAAGATTTATTTTTTAAATCATAAAAGATTTTTTTTAAATAATTATTCTTAAAATCTTTTTAAAACTTTTAAAATAATTATAGTTTTTATGATTTTGAAAAGTTGATAACATGATAAATTAAAATTACATTCCATTCATTCAATGGATCTTTAGTTTCTTAAACATAATTCATCCAATATCCCAAAGTTTCAAACATATAAAACTAATGCATTATAAGATAAAAGTCCATATCCATGAGTTTTGTAGAGTGCGATAAAATTTGTTGTCAAGATTCAAAAGTCCATTTCTCATTAAATATTTAGGATTTTTATGTGTTTTTTACATTTTAAAAATGCCAACTTTTTTAGAATTACATATGTGAATCCTTTTTGGATATTTCAATGAAAATATTAACATTTAAATTTCAAAGAGATGTAGGGAAAACTTAAAATGTAATAGGTCTAAAAAACGATTACGTAACGTGCTTTCACCTTAGGTGAATCTGCACTCCAAGGTGCAAGTTTTTCGCTATTTTGTTTGTTGAGCTACAACATTCAAGTTTCTAGATCTATACCCAATTTAAAGATTCATCTCCTAGTTTAATGAAAGGGGGGAAAAGGTTGGCTGAATGGGGCATTTAATCACAAATGCCATTTTGGTTTTGAGTGTGTACATAATTTACTTAGAGTTGCTACAATATGCTTATTAAAGATCAATTGGAGGCGCAATCTAGAAATTGGAGCCAACAACAACAATGGCAATAAAGATTGTGCAGCCAATGGTCTATTAACAAGTTTTTCAATTCACAAACGTTAAGTGAATGGATGCAAGACCTACCTTGTAGGTTGCATCACGTTTGGTTTGAAAACTTTAATTCTAGAACTTTGGAACATTTGCTTTTTCAATTTAAATAATTAATGTATCTTCTATGTGTTTGTGTTTGTCATTTTCCTAAGGGGGCTTAATGTGTCAATCAACCAATGTTTATTGATTTATCGAGTTCATTATCTGTGTCGGAGTGTTTGTCTATTGATGTCTCTAAGTCATTAAATCTTTCTTTGTCTCTATTTGTTGATTTTTTATGTTTGTTAATATTTGAAGGGGGTTCGGTGTGTCTCAATGTTTGTGTATGTCCATTTCTTAAATGCCTTTCAAAATTGTTCAATTTGTTTGTGTTTATGTATCCATTTATCAAGTTCAATAAAGGTTCCATGCACTAGAAGAAAAATGGTTATTAACAATTTATTTAATGCAACTACACTTGTGTCATGCAATTAATTTTAGTTGCATGGGACAAAAAAATAGTTGCATGAGACAAAAATAGTTGCATTAAACAAGTTGTTATTATTCAATTTTTTTCTAATGATGCATTTTTCAACTCTAACAAAAACCCACGCTTTACATCTCCTTTGTTATTAGTTTCAGATTCAACCATATTTAGCCCATGATATACTTCTTCAAGTGGGTCAAAATCACCTCTTGAAAAGGCTTGGAATCCTTCATTTTCCATAAATCTTGGGGGCTGTTCAAGTCCAAATTTTGATGTTCAAGGTCATCCTTTGTTGGTTGCTGATCCCTTTTCTTCTCCTCGTAATATTAGTATGCCTAATCCCACTATTCCTTCTCTTCTACTACTTTGAATCCCTTTGTTCCTTCTTTTTTTCTTGTAGCTATTGGGTTGCAAGATTTTCAAAACCATGAACCATATCATCCTATTGTTGATATGTCCGATTCTCAATCTAACCCACCTTTTAAGAAACACATGTCCATTAAGGGAAAAGTAGCAAAAAAATCATATGATAGGATTGGGAAGTTTCAAACTGAGTGGCGAGCCAAAATGCAACATGGGTAGAAGGCATTGTGTCTCAAGATGGATTGATTAACTTTGATTGAGAAAAAAGAAAAAATCATGGGTTGTAAATGGGATACATTGGCCAACGCATTATCCAATGGGATATGTCTAATCTACGGGTTGAGAAAGGGCAAAAATACACCCCAAAATATTATGCACACATGAAAAATTACAAATGGGTCAAAACAAGATAAAATATACCAAAAAAGTAGACATCTCCACTTTAACCCCGCGCCTCTCATATAATTACCATAAATTAGCATCAAATTATATGAACAAACGTGTCAAATAACATTTAATATCTCTATCAAGTTTATAAGAATATAATTATAAGAAAATTAAAAGAAAAATTTTAAAATAAATAAAAAGTACATTTGAAACTAATTGAAAAATGTGTTCAAACCTATTTTTTGGTTAAAAAATTTAATGAAATTGATATGTAATAAGTTAGGAAATGAATATCAACATATGTCTTAACAAGTCATCAAAAAAAAATCTATATCCTTTTTGTAAGAACCTACTTGACACCTACTTGAAACCAAAAGCTCAAAATGAAAAGTAAACGTCAAAAGTTACTTGTATTTTGAAAAGCCTAGTTAAAACCTACTTTTACAATTTGAAATATGAAAATCAATGCACATTAAGGTAAACATATATCATATTTAGTCATTGAAATGAAAATATTCAATGTTCCACAATTCTATATTGGGTTTTGTTCATATTTTAAATATATTTGCGTCTAGTTTTAACAAGTTAATCAAGTTGTTCACTTTATTTTGCTTACACCCAAATTGTATATGTAGAGATGTTCAAAGTCGATCTTGGCACAAGTGAATAGAACTATAGGGGAAGGGAGTCAGAAAATTGTTCAAATGAAGTCTTTGTTTCATATTTTGTTTCATGGTCATCCAATGTTGGAGTATGAGTCCTTGTATTAGTTCTTCAAAAATTTGAATGTTTCAAATAACCCCTCAATGCATTGGTCTAACATTAATGGCTAGGCTCTTGTTCAATCATGCATATCCAAGTCCAAGAGGCCATTATTAAGGCCATCCAAATTACTAGGTTCATAGTAATCTTGTGTGATGAGGTTACCACAATAGATAATGGTTCGTGGATTTGTGTTCATGCATATGTGGTTCAGTCTAAGGTTAGAATTCCTATTCTACTTCAAGTGGAATGAGTTGTGGATGGGTTAGGTAACAATATTTTTATTGAAGTTATAATGGCAACATTGATGAAATGTGGAGGGCTAACAAGGTAAAAGGTGGCAAAAAAATTGTTATGTTTTGGTGCAAATGGGGCTTCTGTTTTTCAGGGGGGGAACATAAGTGTCACAAAAAAAATAAAAATGCTTGGGCACTCTTTTCAATGGGTGTCCATTGTGTGCTTCATTGGATCAACCTTGCATTGTAGTCCTTGTTTAATTTGACTTTGTTTGCTTGATTGGAAGTGTTCATGGGAAATCTGCATTCATATTTATCACATTCTCCAAATCAACATTTGGAGTTTCAAAAAAAATTATGTTGCCATGGAAACCAAGGGCAACAAGATACTTAAAAATGTTAAGACACTAAATATCCATGCTTGATACATTCAAAAAGATCATGGCTAAATACAAATCATTGTTTGTAATCATGTAAGTTGATCAATTTTCTACATAAATGACTAAGGTGAATGTAATTAAATTATTCATTGTTTGCAATATTTTATGTGATTATACATTTTTTTTTTTTCCCCTAGCTTTTATGTTTTTTTCCTTTATGAGTATCATAAATGGATTCGTTGTTTATGGGTGGAGGAACGTTGCTAGATAATTAGTCTTGTTGCAAACAATGAGCAATAAGAAATTCAAATTACAAAATTTTATGCTATCAAATTGTGGTGCAATTTATTAGGTAGTTCAAAAAGTATTGAGGTTGGTGCTTTAGTCAAGAATTTAAATGGATTAGAATGAATTGTAAGATAAAATTTACAATCAGCCCAACTAAAAGGGAAGAACAAATATTGTTCATCGATCAACTCAACTCAAAGGGAAGAATGAACATTGTTCATCAATCAGCTCCTAACGAACTCTCAAGGGAAAATAAAACATCATCAATCATATCCTAGCGATCTCAAGGGAAAGGAAAAACATCATTCATCCACCATCTCCCAATAACAAACTCAAAGGGGTTTTATTGTTAAATTTGTAAGACATTGGTCACTAAAGGTATTAGGGTTGGACAATGGTAAATTATTCGGATTATTTTGATGGGACTACCATCTTCCCTGAGCTTGATGTGAATTAATTTCAATGGTAATGGACATAACCATAGTTCATGTGATTGATTATTCTCATTCTATGATTGAGTCAATTTATCTTCCAAAAACTAATGATTTGTAGTCTCATTAAATGATTTTATTATAAATTTTTACAACATGATTATTCAGGTCCTTGTTTCATTTAATTTAAATTGTTTAGTTTAATTGTGGCAATTTAAGTTGTCAATGAATGAAAAACTTTAGCCATGTTTGGCTTACTTTATTTTCATGTTGTATTTCTACATTAAATTCCATTTTGAGACAATTTGCATCATTTCAATTTGAGATAATACCTTGTGTGAAGTTTATGTCATTTAAAAAACATCGTGTACATGAATGAATTGCAACTCATTGTCTGGAATTTTATGATGTCTGAAGCTAAATATGCATTGATTTTTTTTGTTTGTTTGTATAAAGCTTTAGATTCCACATAACATGAATTAAACTCTACAACTCCAAAATTTGATGAAGTTTGTTTCTCTTATATAAGTCCAAAATCTGTTACGATTCAATAATGTTTAAAATTTTGATTGCATTAATTTTATTTAATTTTCTAATATTTCAATTTGATAGAATTTTTTGCTTGTGTACATGTCAATATGACCTTGTTCACGAACATACACCTTTTCCTCAAACTTGCCATTATGTTTTTGTTGATGGAAGCAATTGGTTTTTTGTTGAAGTTTGTGCAAAAAAGAGATGTTTTCATATCTGATTTCATTACAGCGGTAAAGGTGTGCCAAGGTTAGTTGTACAAATTATACTGTGATAGCAACACAACTTTCAATGGCGATGAATTTTGGTCATTGAACAGGTTGATGGTATGTGACCATCGACAAATCCACATGAAGTGGGTCACATACTATAACAATGATTCCATAAAACACTTTGCCTTCCCTCTGAATGGGGAGAAAAACTAGGCACATTGGGGTGCTGTATGTTCAAACATAGGTGCAGTGCTCACAGTGACACAAGCTACCTTGATTCATGTTTTCCAACTTGTAAAAGTTAAATGTAAACATAAGTTATGACGTTTGAAAGTAAAAAGGGACCAAAATAAAATAAAATAGTAACAAAAAAATGTTTTGTAAATTAAAAAGCTTATTTTTTTTCTTGTTAAATTTTCATTAATCCTTTTTTTTGCACTTCAAATATGATTATAAGATTTTTGAATTAATTACAATTAATTATGATGAGAATATTATTTAAATACTATTACCTTGTTTAAATTAGTAATTAGTATAGGATGTTAAGATCTTTGTAGGTTAAATAATGTAACCTACTAACCATAAGTATATTAACATTATTAATAATATCAAAATAATAATAATAATAATATATAATATTTATTCCTATTTATATTATTTATTAATATTAAATATTAAATAATAATAGTAATAAATATTTTATTGATTTTAATAAAATCTTAGTACCTTTGATTAACTTTAGTTTTTGAGTAATAATATTATCATATTTATTAATTATGAATAATTATATTTTAAAAATTTATTTGCATTGAATACCATACCCACTAGTCAAAATTGGAAAACAAATTTGAAATATTAAATTTTTTCAACAAAAAGGGTCAAGAATCCCTATTCATTAATATTCCAGAATTTACATTTGTATTTTCAATCAAAAAGTGGTAATCTAATGACTAGTATGGTAGTCATTTGTTGTTAAGTAGTTCAGAGTTCGATTCTTTAGGTTTTTAGTATTTTTTTTCTAGAATAAAAAAATTGTATTCAATTTTAGAATTAATTCACATCAAACTATAGTGGTAGATATCATAATGTTTTGCTCAACTAATTTTTTTGGGTCAAATCTGGAAAAACTAAATATATTTCGAAATATGTATTGATTATATCAAATGTGTCAAGTTATAAAACTCAGTTTTGACATAAACAAAACCATGCAAGTTAAACATTATGTGAATTTGATCATTCATAAAATTTTATTAAAATCAAAATTATTATTTTAACTTAAAATTTATTTGAAAAAATTAGGCCCATTTACAAATCACACCATGAAACACTATTTAGTTTTTAAGAGAATAAAAATGAAAATTTCCACTATATATTCATAGTTGAATATGATAAAACAAATTACATCAATCAAACATGATTCATCGTAATAAAAATAACTTCAATTTTTGAAACATAGGTGAATTTTAAATACACTTCCCTCACAAAGTGATTTGAATTTTATGAATTATGTTTGGCGTATTACATGTTTTGGTTTTTTTTTTTTCAAATAAACATTCATTTTTTATATTTGATCTTGAAATGCATTCCAAAATTTTGATGTGCAATAAAATGACCCATGGCCAACTGATTTGTCTTGAATTTGTACACCTCAATGATTTTTGACAACCTAATGTGGCAAATTGGCACTAGTTGATGCATTTAGATTACATTAATTCACTCCTCAAATTGTGATTAGGGACATTAGTTACAATTTTTAACAAGTGATTTTTGGAGTGTTTCATATTCATTATATTCATTTCAAGTTTATCATAGTGTTAAAATTATATTATATTTCAAGCATTATTGTAAAACATATCACACATTTTCAACATTAGCTTTATCTTATCATTTTATTGTGTTTGTGCCTTGGGGCTTAGCTTGGCCTATTTCAATAACTTTTTGTGATTCAAGCTTTATTATTTTCCTCCATACTGTTTCTAGATTTGTAGGTTGCACAATCTTTACCCATTTTCTCTTTTGTGAAATTTGATGCATTACATGTTTTTAAAAATTATGTTGTTAAAATTAATATAATTTAGAGTTTATATATATATATATATATATATATGACATCTCATAACCTACCTCAATGTAGGACATAAAAACATATATTAGGATTGTTATTACTAATCATAAAAAATGGTATTTCAAGTTTCATATTTGTCATTTATGGATGAAGTTCTTCCATGACCATCCATAATGGGTATTTAGGAAGGTATTTGAAAAAAACAAATTGGACAACTTGAGCCATATGGAAGTTTTGATCTATGGAAACTTCCATGAGCTAAGTGCCTAAATAAATTTTTAAAAAATAAAGATCCTTCCTTCATTACTTTTAATCTATTCAAACACCGATACAAAAGATGGTTTTATGTTTAATCTTGTTTATTTTAATTCATGTTTTAAGCTTTCCATGTTATGAATGAAACTAAATTTGAGTATTATTTTGCATATTTTTTGCCTTGTTTTAGGCGATGTTTTGTGTGTGATTAAACTTAGGTCTAAATTGTTTTTGTTATAGTTTGACCTAGTTCTTGCAAGTTGATAATGTCTTGATTGTGGTTACTTTATCTAAGTGAAAAATATTTAAATCCCTTGTAATTCAATCATTAATATATATTTTAAAATTTAAATTTAATAAAAATTACATAAATAATCATGTCAATTATTTTTAATATGTTTTTAATTCAATTTCAAATTGTCATTCAAGTGCATGGCCTCCTAATAAAGCACTTAGATTGATTTCTTGACATTAGGTTAACCTTTCACAAAAACTCTAAGGAAATGGGGACTTAAATATGTTTTGTGCCAAAGAATATAAAGTGTCTATTGTAATAAGGGAACATTATTTAGGCATAACAAGCAATGTTAAAATAGGTTCAATAGAATTTTCGAAGATATTCTTTCACCTGTGAAATCTACAAGAGAAAATTGGTAAGAGAAAGAGATTAATAAAACAAAGTTTGAAACTCTATCAAAGAAAATGGACATTTCACAACTAACACTTGAATCAACTCGGACTTCCAGGGTGCCAAAATAAGAGGAATTGGACAAATTTGTTGTTAATTTTTTTAATGGTTATGGAATTATGTCAACTGTATTCAGTCATTTCATTGTCAAAATATTGCATACTATGGTAAAAGGTTATTTAAAATTCCTAATACGATAAATTGAGGACAACAATTTTAATTAATTTTAAATTTTGATTTAATTCCAGATTTGGGAATTAGAAATCAACTTGGGTGGTACCAATTTTATTACAAGTTATGATGACCAAAATACATATTATGTACAAAAACTTTCCTCATTATATTGTATAAAATGGATGTGTACCTCGAGGATTGGATTTCATTTTTCAAAACACATAAAACAAGGTTGGGTCCCTATGATTATGAAGGAAGTGAAATGAAACATAAATTTATTACAAATACCATTATGGTCAATTATTCATTCATAGCTCAATTCATAATGTCGTTGTCTAGTCTTGAGGGCAAAGATAGCAAGATAATTGTGGGTATATGAAAATGTAAGGAAAGTAATGACATGGGTATTTGAAGAGTACAAAATAACGTATTCCTCATATTGGAAGGCAAGCTAATATTAAACAATAATTGGCCTCTTATAGAAATATAGAATGACTTTTTTAATTAAATTAATTATTTATTTTTAGTTCAAGAAAAAATGGCAACACAGAGTTGGTGGAATGCTTATGGATGTGGGACTATGCAATTGTGAAAACTTTAAATGAAGATTTTTAATCAAATTAATGTTTCATGTGATTACAAATTGGAGTAGAGTTGAGTTCATCCATCTTCACCACAATTGGTTGGTGTAGTGCACCCTCTCCTCCGTCATCCTGTCCATCATTCATTCGACATTTCATGATCAAACATTAACAATTGTAGTCACAACACCTTCTGTTAAGGTGTTCACATCTTACGTCAATATATATACATCTTTAGACCTGAAATCGGAATAAATGTTGGATGAAAAATAGAAAAACAACAAGACAAATATTCTTATTTGAAGGCAAGCAATACGGATTATGGGATTCTTAAGATGGATGACAATGGTGTTGTGAAGAGGTCAGATGGATGAATGGATCCCATGGATGATCATACTCAAAATGGAGAGGGAGATGTAATCATGTGGCAAAATAAAAAATCCTCGTGGAATTTGCACTTATCATATGGATGACATATAATGGATGATGTTCCTATTATGGGGATACATGTTGGACATAGATGAATTTCCAACCATTTCCCAACCTGTGTTTAGACTATGACATATGAGGAGAGCAATACAAATGAATGAATAAATGAATGGAATTATGGACTTGCATGGATCATGGATATAGATGAGCTTCGGGGGATGGCACAGGGGTGGGATGGTGCTTCCATGCAATAATTGGCGGGTGTAAGTTCGAAGGGTTGAATTATTGGAAAGATCTAGAATGGGGGGCCCCCCTTTCTAAGTTCTTCTCCATTTGGAAATATCCCGAAACTTATAACAACAAAACCCACAAGTCGATTCACTTGAATTTCCAAATTCAATTCCACATGATTTGATTTGGGGGCCAAATTGATGATGCTCTAGGTTGACAAACTACAAGTAAGGATTTTATGCACAAAGAGAGAGTGTAATTTGTGGATTTGAAAATGCCAAATTAAGCAACACTTGTCCTAAAAACTCTGAGGAGGTCATTTGCACATTAGTTGATGAAAACTTGCCAATTATATATAAATCAAAGCACCCCAAAATAAAGGGTGAATACAAGGAACAAAATGGAAGGACCCACATCGAAGAAGACAAAAGAACCCACCAAAGAGGGCTAATTAATCATAAGGGGAACACTAATTGGGTTTATGAGAAATGCAATTTTTGTTGCCTGGGAGATGGTAGGGGGATGGACCCCTTATTCGTTCCCATTACTTATTATACATCATTTGAGTGAAATTCATTCCTGTTTAGCTAACTCAAGTTACTGTTGGAGTTACTACCACGGTTGAACTTGTTGAGGGTAGAGCAGCCCATCACCGATCACTTTGGCAAATCTTCCTCAATTCTTCTCCATTTTGAGTGATTTAAAATGTTATAGGAGCGTCTTCTCAAGCTCTACAAATCATCTTTGAAATGCAAAGCCAAAGCAGCAGCCCAAAAAGAGCAGTAAAGAAAATACATTTTTTTCAAATTACAAAACGTGTTTTTTTTTTTTTTTATTTTTTTTTTTTTTTTACCCCTTTTTTTTTTTCCATGTTTAACCTTCTCCCTTTTTTTTTAAATTTAAAATTTTTAATTTTATTGAAATTGTAATTTTATGCT
>Ga0116231_10002069_pt1 | contig 41941 bp, 29 predicted proteins | sample S1TSphgellanicum_2_FD_89695 | JGI IMG/M metagenome (GOLD analysis project Ga0116231, IMG submission 89695) | Host-associated microbial communities from peat moss isolated from Minnesota, USA - S1T2_Fd - Sphagnum magellanicum MG | ecosystem: Host-associated > Plants > Peat moss > Unclassified... | reverse complement strand
TTTTTTTTTTTTTTTTTTTTTTTTTTTTTTTTTTTTTTTTTTTTTTTTTTTTTTTTTTTTTCTTTACTTTAACTTTTTTTTTTTTTTTTTTTTTTTTTTTTTTTTTTAATAATCTTTAGCATTAGTTTTTTTTTTTCATAAAAAATAGTTGGATTATCACAACTATTTTCTTTTTTTTCATCTTTAGCAAAAAAAAAATTTCTTGTGCATCCCTAGTAGTTGTTGTTGTTGCAATTTTTAAAAAAATCCGCAATAGTAACTTTTTTTTTCTTCACCTACAACAGTTACATGCCACAAGTTGTTATTTTTTTTTTCATCTTTAACAATAATTCTTTTTTTGATTCATCCCTAGTAGTTGCTATTGTTGCAACTATTCTCTTCTTCTTGATCCTCAACATTAGCTTTTTTTTTTGTTCATCCCCAGTAGTTGTTGTTGTAGCTACTCTCTCCATCTTCATCTTCAATAGTAGCTCTTGTTCTTGTTCATCTTTAGCAATTATTAAGTTCTATTCTTCTTGACCCTTAATAATATTCTTTTTCTTGTTCATCCCCAACAACTGTTGTTGTAGTTGCTATATTTTTCTTAATCTTTAACAAAAACTCACGTCCATGTGTTCATTCCTAATAGTATAATTGCTCTCTTCTTTTTCATACTATTTTTCTTCTTCGTCCTAAACAATAGTTGTCCTCCCCTTATTCATCCCTAATAGTTGTTATTTTATTTTTGATCCTTAGTAATAGTTTTTTCCTTGTTCAGCTTCAATAACTATTGTTCCCTTCTTCCCGATCCTCAACACCTACTCCTCCTTTTGTTCACCTTCAACAATAGGTGCTTGTCCTAGTCCTCTTGTTCTTGCTCAATCCAACCCCTTACTACTCATTGTCAGCTTATTTTACCTTGTTATATTTCATTGAATAACAAACCCCCCCTTCCTAACACATTCTAACTTTAGTTGTATGTTTGAGGTTATTGCAGGGATGGTGCAACTCCCCTTTTAGATTGCATTCAAACCATGGCTCGTTGTTGAGCTTGTTTTTGCACTTAGGTTGTTGAACCAAGATTCACACCCCTATATCCACAAGGGTAAGCTCGTAGACATGCCTTGAAATTGTAATGAAATTTGTCTCCTACTTCCTTCAATGCTAAGGATGACCAAGCCGTAATGAAATTTGCTCTTTGTTGTTTGCAAGTTCTTTTTCAACCAATCTTTGAACTATAGTCAACGTTGTAAGTGTTTTTCTTGCCTGCTTTTCTTGTCTTTCTTTCCTTCCGCTTTTTCTAATTTGTTTTGCAACTTCCCAATCCATTGCCTTTTATCGCATAATCTTCAAATATTTTTCTAAAGTCACAACATGACTTTGAAATAATCTACCAATGGTTTTCTTCCATTGGTCCATATTGCAAGTAGATGTGGCAATGACAACAAACCATGAGACCTTCTGCTAATGCCACTTGAGTTGAACTTTCAAGATTTTTGAACTTTGTAGCTTCCTCCAATGAAGGCTGCTCCAAATTCTCAACCATGTTTTTAGATGCATGGTTAGTGATTGTAGGAATTCTAGGCATGTTCACATAATACCTAGGTTGATCTTTAGATAGACCATCAATTATAACTTCTAATGTGGAGCTTATGTTGATGAACTCTTCTACAACTATATGTTCTATCCATTCTTACTCACCATCTTTTTTTTCTAATTATTTTTCCTCCCTAGCCTAATTTTGCAATGTGTATATAGTATTAGGGCTAGTTTTTACACCATGGTTATAGGGTTCAATGGCCAAATCCATGTACTTTTAAACCCTAACATGATTTGTTTTCTTGTAAGTGTTTGGTCTAGGGCTTTGTTTACCTAACTTGCCAATGATATCTTGTTTAGTTTTGTATCGTTCCTCCTAGACATTGTTATGTCTCTTTCCTGAAAGCAGTCTTGAAAGGCTTGAAGCAAGCCACATATAGAGGCTGAAGTGCACGAGATGTATGTGAAGGTAAAATAATCATGTCGAACCCAAATTCTTTAATTTGTTCAATTGCTTCAAAGGTGACATGGGATGCATGCCCATCGAAGATGAGTAAATGTTTATTTGTTAGGGATATTTCACTTAGTATAAACCTTTTGAAAAAAGACAAAAATTCCTTGAAAAGGAAGGTAGTCATCCATGCTTTTGATTGCATAGCCATATAAATTCTTAGTTTGTAGAGTTGTATGTAGTCATCACGTATCTTCTTTCCTTTGAATATGTAAAGTCTTGGCAATGTTGTTCCTGCAACATTAATAACATAATTAACAATAAGCCATTTTCTAGACTTTTGCATAATGTTGTAAACTTGTTGTGAACCTCATTTTGCCAAAACCGTTGCTCCTAATTATCTTCCTACTTGGATGCTTGTTTCATCAAAATTCCAAATGTGATCTATAACATAGTTGTGTTTGTTGTAAAGGGACTATAAGTTTTAGTAGAAGCTCTAGTATGATTGAATTGTTAATCGTTGTGTTTGGCTTATATTTAATCCTTTAGCTTGATGAATGTTGAGCTCATGATGCTTCCTTTTGAACCAGTATCACCAAGAGGTCCTTAGTACTCCTTTTCAAAAAGGTGTTGGCCTTGTTTATGTCAACTTTGCCACTTTCATTTTTAACTGTTGTAAACTAATTGATAGCCCAATTTCCTACATGGACAAACCCAAGCAACCATAACTTGATCTTCCTATAGTGTTAATATGCTTATTGGTCCAAGTTTCCTTGTCCTTGTTTTAGCATACAAATGATCAAAGAGTGAAGTTAAAGGTATGTTCCATTGTTTACTTACCCTCCTTAAAAATGTTGTCCCATTTTCCATTGCATCCATGGCCTTCTCCAATTTTTCACTAGTCCATTTGCTTCTAGTGATCAAGAGATTACATCTATTAATTAATTATTTTTTTTTTGGTTAGTTCTTGTCTAGAAGATGGTGGAACATTCTTTTGGTTTTGGCTCGGTTGTTCTGTAGTCCAATTCGCCTCCTATGAGGCACATTGATCATCATGATTTAGATCCTCTTAGTTTGAACCTCCAACACGTTGGGGGTGTTTTATATGGCCTTACAAGAGGTACAAACTTAAACTTTATGTATTTTACCCAACTTTTAAGGAAGTAGGACAAGTCATGATATGTTCCAAATGTGTAACTTTTTAATTATTGTCAAAAAAATGATCAAAACATAAAATGTTTGAAATTCATCCCAAACTAAATTATGGTATGTTGTTGTCGTGCCCTAGATTATATTTATGAATTATAAAACTTTGCACCCGGTAATAATACAATTTTTTTTGAACTTAGTGTTGTAAAATTGATCTATTGTAAACTTTCCTAGTTTCCTTTTACATCCACCCATGAATTCTCAATTTGTATCTCTTCTTAGATAACACTAAAATCTGCTCTTGATGTTCAAGCTTTTAAAAATCTTCTTTGGTTATTGTAACATCAAGATTTTGCTAATATACTTCTAATGCTTGTAGTTTTTCTTTGGCTATTAAAAAATTCCTTCCTTGTTTTGGTTGATATGTTAGGACTTGTGTTTTTGATCTAACATTTTTCACAAATCTTTGCCCTTTGTTGGTCTAGCCCATATGATCTCAAAATGTTGATGAAAGATTTCAAACTATATTTCTCACAACTTGGAAGCTCTCACATGCTTGCAAAATTTTACTTGTGAATTTGAAAGATAAGATTATGAATCCAAACCTTGCATCATAACCTTGTGTTGGTGAGCAAGTTATTTTTGGCAAGAATGGGATGTGATTGAATTTGGGGGGAAATTGGAAGCTCTTCCCTTATTAATGTATAGTTATTATTTTTTTGTTGGATTTTTGTAAGCCTTAATCCTTGTTTATGTGCAATTGTACGTTAATTAACATGACCTTTGCACCCCATCACCAAATTAGTTATGTTTAGTGTAGTGTGGAATTTAATTGCCTATCATCAAATATTGGTTCCCACCCCAAACTTGGGGCCAATGTAAAACTGGACCATTTTTTTCCCATGACAAAACATTTAAAGTACCCCTCATCTAACCCCCCTTGCATAATGAAACTCATTTCATGGCCCATCACCAAACTAATTTCATGTAAAACTATTCAATTTTTTCCCAAATTTGCCCACCTAAACTCCTATTAACGAACACTAAAATTTGATGGTTGATCACCAATATGAAAAACCTCAAACACATTTTTTAAAACCAAATGTTTGGTAATGGGATAAAAGATAACACTCATGGGTTTTTTTTTGTTTTAACATAGGCTAATGGTTGCACTACATGAGTGCTCAATGATTGACCTGTGTTTGGTGATGGGCCAGTTTACCTTATTGTTTTTTATTCAAGCAATATGTGTTAGGGTGTGGGTCATTTCATTCCTTGCTTAAATCACTTTTTGTTGGAAATTTTTTTCTCATCAAATTTTTCTCCATGTCAACATTAACATATTCAACTTCCAATAAATAGTTGAAAGTTGTTTGTAACACTTTGTCACCTCCAACAAATGCATATTTTGCTTCATAAGAAGTTAACTTGATTTTAGAACATATTTTACAATGCTTCCACCATTACATCTTGTTCATTTTTATTAAACTTTAATCCTTTCTTATTTGAATCCAAATTTGAGTTTGTGATTATTTACACAACTTGTTTTCCACATGTTGTGTTTGCCATCAACAATTTCTTCCGCAACCTTTCAAATTAGCTTAAGGTTGTCCCATCTTTTAAAAGCATGCTTAATTTGTTGTGTTTTGAAACATTAAACCCATTGATCAATTGGGTCCATCTTTTATGATGCAATGTACATATTGAGACACATGAACATACACAATGATTTTGTACATTCATTGTTCATCAAATTTCATGAATAAATATGTACATGCATTTTCTTTAGTTGCAATCCAACCCTTTTGTCAGGATTCTAACATGATTTTTTTCAAAAGGTAAACACCTAAAATATCAATTCTTTCCTTTAATGATTAGTTTCTAAAGTCGCTTCTAAAAACAGGCTGATGACCTTAGGAAACTTAAGGTATGCAAGATTCTTTGCATTTCAAGTTTGATGAGTTTGGTTAGATAACCAATGTTAATGTGAAAAAATGCAATCATCCTTGATTTGAAGTGAAGATTTAGTTGAAGGTTGGTGACCCCCTGAGTTACAAACTCAACTCCAATCCTCAATTTACACCTATCACATGATGCTGATAGTTCACATGTTTTAGCCTATCAAAAATTGAATGATGAAATTGGTTTTTTAGATATTGGCAAGCAAGCAAAGATTTGCAACTTTACTTTTATCCATTTCTCCTACATCGTGTATGGTCTTCTTGCAACAGAATTTGGCGAGGTTACATCATAAAAATGCCCACATCACAACCCCAAGCCATCACATAAGAAACAGCACAAGATAAGGTTAAAGATCAAAATGTGCACATCACAAAAGAAAGGCTTCACTTTGGAAGATCCAACAGAAAAAGACAGAAAAGTACTCTTATATCATCAGATACAAAGGAGAGCATCTTGATGTCCCCTACATAATAAGCCTAACATCCAGCACACTATGTTTCCTCTTCCCCGCCTTCCAAGTTAAGTACCTAGGACCAGGTCAAGCCATAGGGTGAAATGCTCTTCACTAAGGTAGTAATGGGCGTACCTACCATGCCCTGTTCAGAGTGTAAGGGGGTGTTCTCCACAATGATTCAGATAAATCCAGTGTTCCTGACCTTAAATTGACATCACAAGTGGAACTGGAACAACCCAAAGTGGAACCGGCAGATGATCACCAATTCCCCTCTAGGTGGAAAACCTAAAAGTTTGTAGGGAATTAAGGACGAAGGAGAAGGACTGGGCTATTCTGGGAATTGGGTTGTTGTGCTTGGTGGGAGCCGAGAGCATCATAGGACCTGCATTTCCAGAACTGGCCCATTCAATGCCCTTACATGTAAAGACCTTATAGAATTGGCTGTTTAAAATGGACGGTTGTGATTGAGTTTTGGTACCTCCTCTGTTGACGCAAAAAATCTTTCCTCTGCTAAGGTGCTCTTCACAGACACTGAATTTTAAAAAACTGGTTCTTTATTCACAGGTTAAAGCATGAGGTTGTGGGCCGAACCGAGTGTAAAGACCATTGTGGGTCTGGTATATAGGGTCAGAGACTGGTATCAATACTGGTATGAACACTGGTATCAAATACCAGAGCGGTCTGGTATATAGGGTCAGAGACTGGTATCGATACTGGTATGAACACTGGTATCAAACACCAGACCAGTCTGGTATGACCTAACTCTGGTACCAGCTTCATACCAGTACAAGCTGGTAGGGACTTGAGGTAATACCAGTCTCATACAGGTCTATATACCTGCCATATACCAGGCCAAAATCAGTGGGTGACATCCCCTCCAATTATACTAAAAAATTTGGAGTAAGACTGATCCTCAACTGAGTTAATATTGGTTTCATCGTGGTAACCAATTCTGTAGGAAATACTAGGTCTCATATATAGGCAGAAAATAGGTAGGAAAATAGGAAACTTGTAGGTAATTAGATAGTTTCTACATAGCTAAGGGCTGTTTTTACTACCTACCTACTAACAACCTGCTTGTGGGTTGTTACTAGGTAGGTAGAAAAGAAAGTAAGTGAGCTCACCACCATGGTTAGCCAGGGAACTGGAACCCAACAGAAAAACTGTTCCCAGACCGTGTACCATGAAGGATTTCTGCATTTGGAACGGACCTATGGGGGAGGACCTTACAAATTTGTAAGTTGCCTCCTAGAGCACCTGAAAATTAGGTACTTGCAAATACAAATGAAACAAAAAGTAGGTTAGTCCTTATGTGGTAGGTAAAGCATGAGGCTGTCGGGTATACTTTGTGTAAAGCGTGTAGCTGCATGGCAGTGTGGCAGCGACAAGATGGGAAGTGGGCTTTAAGCTTTTTATAAAGTCTGCATAGAGGGTAGGCATGATCGTAAAGTCCTTTGAGAAATGGATGAAAAATTTCATCCTATTATGTGACATCTCAATCCCATAGAGTTATCCCTAAAGTAACCTTGAGTTTGGTCAAAAAGGGAGTGAGATAAAAAAAAAAAACATGCAAACGAGTACATTAGCATTCAACAAGGGGTGACACTCAGAAAACCTTCAATTTTGGTGGTAAACTGAGTTTCATCCCGTCTTTCCTTCTTCCTGAGCGCCTGCACTGCTGCTACATATATTTGCACTGCTCCTCCCTGTACACATACTTAGTTACTCTCGAACCTTGTGCATTAAATGCTCAGTTTCAGCATTTCATACCCAGATTTAATAAAATTTTCTTACTTTGCGGATACCTGAAAGAGGGGTCTGGATGGAGGCCCAAAGGCAGGGTGACAAAAGCTAGGTCTTTACATTTAGGAGAAGCATCTAAGTATGGACTGTTCTGAATTTGAGGCTCCCATCACAAGGCCGATAGGGTGAGCAGGTCTATACTTAGACCCTGCACATTTATAAAGAAACATCCAAATTTTTTTTCCCTGATTTTTATTGAAAAATTCTTGAAAAGAGACTTTCCAAATTCAGAAGGCCCATCTTCCAGCCTGACTAAGATCTTCTGGATTCAGAAGTTCCCCTTAAAAATTCAGCTGGGTGAGTGTCCTAAAAATATAAATATGTTAGGAAAAATTTGCTTGTTCTTTATGGCTTCTCCATGGGGGAGAGGAAATAAATCTTAGGTAGTTATGTGAGTAACCAAAATACAAATGAGATGAAATTTTGGTATCTTAACTACATATATTTATTATTAGCAATTAGGGAGGCATAAATAGGTATACCCCCTTTTGTGCACACCACCATCACCACCTCCCATAGGACCAAAAACCATTGCAATCCAGTAAAAGGAAAAATAGGAGGAAAAAAAAATCCAATTAATAAAGATCACATCCTTGACTAGTTGTCGCTTCACATTTCTGTCCCCCCTAGGTACTAGGAGTAGGTACCTACAATAACGAGTTCATAATTTGGTACCTAGCCTGTTAGGTACTTACTTACTCAGAAAAATCATTTGTCGTGCCCGGCGTTCCATCACGAGTTCGATTCCCGGCGCTGACAACAACAGAGCCTTTGTTGGTTTTGTTGTCGTTTGTTCTACTGCAAAACCCTCTCCTGTCTCCCTCCGTATCCATCTCTTACACTTCGCTGTGTCTTTTGCCTTCACTTGTTTTCTCTTTTAGCTTGTGGCGTTGTAGGGTTTCGGGGCGGAGGAGGAGGAGGAGGAGGCGGAGATGAGAGCTCAAGCTTGGCGATCTGGACGTCTCTTTTTGCAGGTGTGAGTGTGTTCTTGTGCGTACTCTTCTTATCTGTAGACGTTTCGGGGATTCCATTTTTGCTTTGTTTTGTTTGGTTGTTTGTTTGTTGCCTCTTTTTGTTATGGTTAGGTTCTGTTTTTTGGTGGCTGAAATCTTTCCTAGGTTGTGTGTGCGCGCGTGTGTGTTCTTTTCCTGTTAGTTGAATTAGCCTGTAAAATGCATGATAGCTTCTCCTTCGGTCTGGTGATCGGATTTTTGTTCCTTCGAGGGGTGGAATGCTGAGTGGCTTCTTTCCCGAGAGTTTCTGTCGAACGGGGCTCGTGTTTTGAAACAAGAAGCATTTCTTTTTCTTTTCTGTCGATGCCTCTTACAATTGGGACCAGTGTGTCGTGAAAGTAGGTGTGCTGGGTATCGCATGTTCTACATTTGACCGATTTGGAGCAAATTGCTATGTGTACTTGAATCTCTTGACCTGTTCAATTTGCTTGGGACTTGGTGTTTGACGACGATGTTTGATTTGCGGCAGAGGCTTGGGATGTCTTGCAGAAACTTGGCAGAAACGTTGCTACTCTATTTCTATGTCTGTTGAATTGTGAGAGTCAGACTACATTATTCAGTATCCTTGACCTGTGGCTACTTCACCCCTTTTCTTTCTTTTGCATTCTTTTTGCTGATCATCTGGAGCTATTTGTCCCTGTTTTCTTCAAATGGAAGAATCTGCTGTCAGCTAAGAGCCTTCCTTGCAATATTGATGCTTGAGCCCTAAGTCCTCTTCTTGATTGTTTCTACAAATTCTGGAATTATCTCATCAGCCTGCATGTGTTGTGTGTTGGTTGTAGGCCTTTATTTGCCTCAGACTTAGATGCTTTCTTGTATAGCACCAAGCTACAATGAAATCTTTCTTTCACAAGTTCCTTGTGGCTTGAATGAAGGTACTATTGACATTTTTGATTTGCTATGTTTCTTGCGAGTTTCCCCCACACCATGTTTGTGTCTTTGTGTTCTTTCGGAGAATGTTAGAGAAACTCAAAATGCAGATTTTTATACATTTGTTTGTCAGCAGATTACTTATCTACACCCACTGTTTGAGCCAATGAAGTCATTGTAGAGGTAATGGCAGCTAGTCATTGCCATTGGTAATGAAGATGATGTCCTGATACTTTATGAGCGACAAGGTTCTGATGCAGTTGTTTTTGTTGTGCTTTGATGGAAACTCACATAACAGATACCTTTAAGACATTATTCTGAAGTTTACTCTGCTCTTTGTTATATGTATAAGTTTTTGGTCCACTGTTGGTTAGATTTGGTCTGTTGGTCTCTCTAGTTTGGTTTGATTTTTCCTGGTCTCCTCAACCTGTCTTTGTTTCTTTTGTTGAATGGTAAAACTGTCTCTTTGCTGTTGCTTCTCTCAGTGTCACACAAGCTCACTATGGAGGTTCTAATGTTGTTGTATGCTGAATTTTGATCAAACTGTTCAGAAAGTTTTCTTCCCCTCATGACCAAATATTGGTTTCTACACCCTACGGAGCTAATGGGAGTCTGTTGGATTCTATGACCTGTTAGTCATTGTGATTGAAACCCAGTGGCACAATGACAAATAGAGCTAATCATTTTGCCCTGGTCTTTTTGTGTATGTGTTGTTATTTTTAATTTGTCTTCTCAGTCCTCTGTCTGTTATGTTCTTTATTTCATGGTGTATGAAGATGCTTTGAATTGAGGGGGTCCTATGACTACCTGCCTTATGTCCTGAAACACTTTTGGTAGGTCCTCACCCTAAGTGCATGAAGGTGTTGGTGGTCTTGTGCTTTAAGCTTCTCTGCACAAGGCACCCTCTAACACAACGTGTGATGGATTGTTGAAGTTGTGTATTTCTGAGCAGGTTCAATAATAAAACTACTGAAATATGGTCATTCTACTGGAAGTGCATTAGTCTCTTATGTACACAATTACACATGGCACATGGACAGCTTTTGGTTTGAAGAGATTGCTCTCTCACTGGTTGTGGTTGAGGTGTTGTGGTGTTTGAATTAAGAGTCATGATTTCTCCTTGTGATCCTAGTATTTCTTCAAGTGTGGCATCTCATATTGGTTATACAAGGTTTTGTAGTATGTTGAACTCAGGAACTCTTAAGCTTGTTGCAGCTCAATCAAGGATGCTTTTGACTTGATCAGTTATATCTCTTGAGTGCTAGCCAACATCAGGACCGAGCCTTCCTGTTGCTTCCAGAAAGTCAGTAGAAACTCAGGATATAGTTTTTTTTATATTTTTGGCCTCAAATTTATAATTCTGTCAGATTATATACTTATCTGCGATGACAATTTATAGAGTTTTGTAAGTGGGGAGCTTTTTGAAGCCCACTTGGTCCTCTGTTTTTCCCTGTTCTCTGTTATTCTATGTTTTTCCTTCTTTTGTTTCTTTCTTTAGTTTCTTCCCCTCTTCATTTATCTATGTTTTTCCCCTTCTATGTTTTTATGTTGTTAGTTTCTAGCCAGTATCATGGCTGAGTCTTCCTGTTGCTTCCAGACTTGCAACAGAAACTCATTACACAGGTTAGTGGTTGCAGTGGCCTATATCCACTGTAGGGAGCTGATAACGTCAGTGGGGAACTTGTGATAGATAAGTTGCTATCATACATGTTAGTGTGGATGGTCCCTGAACAAGTGAGAGACTGTCACTGTTGTTCATACTGCAAGTGTGTGTGTATGTATTGCTTTTTTGTTCTAGTTTTGTCCCTTCTTTTGTTTTTCCTTCTTCCCAGTTCTGTAATTCCTTACCTGGAAGAATTTCCTTGACTTCAGAGATTTTTTTAACCTTGTTCTGGCTTTCTTACTTGTGAGTACAGAGATTTCTTGATTCTCATGAGAGTTATAATCTGCAGTCACAATCTGGAGCTGGTGAAGTCAGTGGGTAGTTATGTCAGCTAGTTACTGTTGTTTTGTGACAAGCTGGAGGTGATGGCCTGACACATGTGACTGACACTCATAAGTTTATGACCACACTAATTAGCTTTGGTTTGCTAGAACTGACACAACCCTTTCCTTCAAAATATATTGTGGAGTTTTACTGCAATTTCATGGATATTAACTCAGCAACCACTGAGGGTGGAAATTTATAGCTTGCAAATTGTGAGGATGTTTTAGCCAGAGTGGTGAGAAGCAGCAGCAGAAGGCATTGTGGTTGTGTAAGTATTCATTTCAGCCTTTCCTGCAGAATGTAGACTGTGGAAAGCGTAGGAGTGCCATGAGAGTAAACAACATGTGAGTTTTGCACTAATGAATATATGGCTGTGGACCGTCTATCTCAGATATATGGAGAGCAAAAAAGAATCAGAGGAAGGTGATGGGAAGACGGACTGCACTATGGTGGCAAATGAAGCAGCAGCAAATGTTTTGGAGTGCAAGTTGGATGTCACCGTAGGATCATCTTCCAAGGATACACTGTGGGGCTCATTGCCTAATGACATTCTGGACCGTGCGCTTTTATTTCTTCCATTCCCTGAACTCTTTCGCGTGCGCACTGTGTGCAAAAGGTGGGACTCATTAGTCTTATGCAACAATTTCCAGCACTTGTTTTTGGACTGCCCAGTAACTTGGGGCCAGTTCTACACACAACGATTTGGCCGGAAAAGTGGTGCCCCAACCTCTGTTTTATGGGCTACCTACGACCTTTCACTGCGCAAGTGGGTTTGTATGCCTGAAATTATCTTCCCAGCTGCAGTGAAGGCCCTTTCATGGAATCTGGTGGTTGCAAATGGGGGTCTTTTGTGCTTTGCAGCTTTGGAAGCTTGCAGGATGTTAGTCTGCAACCCCATGACCAAAGCTTGGAAGGAACTCCCTCAAATGAAGAGAATGAACTCCATTGCACCTGCTTTAACCCACATGGTTGTGAACAATGTGACAAATTCATACACAATCCTTTTTGCAGGGAATAAGAACCACAAGGAATCTGAGGATGGTTACCGAAGCACTGAGGTGTACAATTCCATTTCAAGCTCTTGGGAACCTGCTGGGCCAGTACCTGCAGATTTGGCTCTCAAGAGTGGAGCATTTTGCAATGGTCTGTTCTACTGCATGACACGGAACTTGACAACAGGCTTATACAAAGTGATCATTTTGAATCTGCAGCAGCGGGTCTGGATTGACAAAAATGTTCTACTTCCGGCAGGTTTTGAGAACTACCCGTATGTGGTAGCTTGTGGTGGTCACATTTATGTAGTGGCTGGGTCTTTGGAAGGTGGGCAATTGCCGATGACAAGCATTGGAATTTTTGAGCTAGAGCCAACTTCCCTTGAGTGGATGGAAATTGCCTATTACCAAAACAGAGACTTTCTGTGCTCCACTGGGGCAATATATGGATGTGGTGGTGATGGAACAAAGATCTTTGTGGTGACGTATGCATATGATATGCTTGTGGCTGTCTATGATATTTCCCAAGGACATTGGGAGAATCCTATCAAAGGGAGTTTCTATGATTTGAAGGACATCTATGAGACAAGGTTTTCTTTCCAACCAGATATAGCCATGTCACCATGAACTTAGTGTTAGTAATGGGGCTTATACATGATGTGTTTCACAACTTCCAGACCAACCAATCATCAAGCTAGTGTAGGCAAATTCTGGTTGGCCAGATGCAAAGTTGTTGGCATGTCATCATGAAGTAGTATCTGGCATTATACAGGCTCAGCACAGCTAAGTTGGATTGATTGGCTTCACAAAGGTCATGATGAGATTTCGCAAAGTAATGCTGTTCATGACATCACATTTTGGATGTGCTTGGTTGTTAACTGCCAACATAGACTGGTAGGTCTTCCTGTTGCTTCTGCAAATGTGGCAGGAACTGATAACACCGGCATATTTGTATGATTGTCTGTCTGTAGTGTTGAGCATATTATTATGTACTTATCCACAACCACCATGTGGACCAGTGGGGAGAAATGGCAGCTAATTGCTGCCATTCTTGATGAGGGTGATGGTCTGATGCTATGTTAGTGACTCAGAAAAGGTTTGTTATCAATTCTCATATCCACTTTGCCAAATAACTTCTCGATATCCAGTACCTGCATTCTCTTGTAACTGCGACAATAGTGATCTTCAAAGTGTTATTGTGAAGTTTTCTCTGCACTTGTGGAAAGCTTTTTTACATGGTAAACTGGTGAAATTTTACCTCTGCAGCTCATGTTGGGAAACAGTACTAGTTGTGTGGCATGCATTCATTGTGGCCAAAAATGGTGGTCAGCTACAAATCGCAGCTCTGCCCACAAGTGTATGCAAATAGATTACCAATAGATCCAATAGATTTGCAAATAGATCCATTCATGGTGTGTATATATGCTGCATCAACTATCCTAGGTAGCTATTAGGAAACAATAACTTCATCACTTGAAATCTTCCAACTCTAATGTTAACCCTAGATTCTAGGGTGTGGATGTGGTGGGATCAGATCCCTCTGGAGTGACTCATTTGAAAACCATGGTATCTAATGTAATGGCATTCATACCCCCACCCATGGTTACAGTCTCAAAGCAATGCAAACTTAACAACCTTAAGCTCCCCTCCCCCACATATATCATCTACATATGTCTCCCCAAATTTTCACATGCCTCCAATTCATCTTGCTGTAGATAACAGATCCCTTCATGAATTCCTGAATGACCAGACTCACCCACTTTGCATGCACAATTCTCAGTTTACCGGCGACTTCTCATCACCCAATGATTCTCACATTCCCACAATGGAGAAGAGTTTGGTGACCTAATTTGGACCTGGATCATCCTTTGCACTGTCACAAGAACAATCCTCTTGCTCACAGGTTATTCATCACAATACTAAAGAAACAAAAGAGCTCAACACAATCCCATTCTAGATACGAATTCAAAAGGCACTGTGCTGTCTTCTCCTGGATCATGAAGTGATGTTTAACCCATCCATCATCCATGATGATCCGAAAGCAAATAGCTGAAAATAGATGTATCCCCAGTGAATAAAAACTCTTTCACACTGCCCATTTTCCATGTCACATCATGTGCTTCTCACCAGAATTCAGAGCATCGGAGGAGGCAAGAACTGCCTATCCTGTCCAAGTTGCCTGCAATGGTTTTTAAGTGCTATATTGCTACATGCAAACTTCAAAGAAATGGTACTGCTTCTCAGTGATCCATATAAGTTTTCTACTTGAAGCCAGCTGAAAACAGAAACCCATCAATCTAGTTTTGCTTTGTTTCATTGCTGTGAAATTAAAAGTGTCAGGTGGCTTCAGCAATGTGGGGAATTACAGCTTTAAAACTCATTAACTCTCTCTATCTGCAAGGCAAAGAAGGAAATGGAAAGATGCATTCAAGAGATCGACACATCATGTGCAAAAACAGTTTCACACTCAGGAATGTGCAAATCCACTGACACTGATGTCTTTCTTTGCAACAATGAATAACCTGCTGTTATGTTGGGTTTCATGATGTCAAAAGTGGCTGCCAATTGCAAACACAAGTATACTGGAAGGTCCTGCTGTTGGGCCATTCCTTGTAGCATAAGCAGCTTAAGACAAGGCGGTAGCTCAGTCTGGTCTTGCAGTTCGGGAATGTCCCCCATCTGTGGGCTTTACCCATTTTAAAGCCTGAAGGTGGGAGGCATTCTCAAAATAAGAGGCCTTACATGAGGCGACAGACCCTAAACCCTTTTCCAAGAGGATCTCATGAATGTGAGGTGCCCTCCAATAAGAAATTTCTTTGCGTGTTTTATAATAATCAAGTCTGCATGTAAAGTCAGCTGTCTTGTTTGTATGGTGGGAAATTACTAGAAAGCATTTTTTCCACTGGAGTAATTCCTTGCCATAATCAAGGGCAATGCATGGGGGTGTTCTCTTTTATTAAAAAAAACACTTCATGGTGAGGTTATTGCATGTAGGTCATGCCCAGGGGCTAGGGTGTTCCCAAAATAATGGGCCCTTAGGGCTTAGGGCCTGTTATTTTGGGAACACCTTGGCCCAAGGGTGTTGCACACCATAAAGCCTGCTCAATGAAGGCCTGTGAAATGCTTAATGACGGCCTGTAATCCTCAAAATGTAAAAGTGTAATCCCCCATGAAGGAGCATAATTCTGGATGAAGAATTGGAATTACCTTACAAGAGAGCGGAGGGAAATTCTGCTTTGTATAGCCTGCTCCTCCTAGTGTTAAAAAACCAGCCAAGGGCTTTACTAACCACCAAAGCTGCCCACAAGCAATGACAGTGGCCCATCTCAATTGTGTGTCAAGGAGAAAAGAAACAGTCATGTTTTCTTTCAGATCAACAATAGATGACAAGAATTTAGAAGAATTAAATGGCTTTTGCTCCTTGAAAGCCACGCATTTGATTGAATCATCAATATCTGAATGTCAAATGATGCTAATCCTTCTTCTTTGAAAAATAAAAATAAAATGACCTTTGTGTTTTGTCTTTGCAAGCATAACTTCTTTGGTGGAGTGGTTGAAGAATGGAAAATGTTAAACACCTCATAATGAACACTATCTAGTGCAAAATGTGGCTACTAGTGTTCAAAACATGATTTATGGTGTAGGGTTTGATTGTTTTGACCATGTAACTACATTAAACAAAAAAAGAATTTCTCTTTTCTTAGTGCTTGCTTTTATATTGTTAGTTGGTACTTTCTGTCTCATGATAGAAGTGTAACGTTCAAATTCAACCTAAGACAACAAAACATGTAAAATATATTAAATAATATTTTAAAAAACAAAACATGAAAAATCGTGCAACAGAAGTTCACACAAAACCATGCAAAGCACAAAATGACTTACATGAAAGTGCATCAAACAAAGCTCATCAGGATATTTAGCGATGAGCCTAAAGAAATGCCAAGGAAAAATGAAATCCATTTCATGGAGACTCTTTTTCATGTAACTTGGGTTTTGGGATCTTATTTTCTGTTCTTTTTGTGTGTTTCTTTTTCATTGAAAATGGGTGGTGGTGTGCAGGTTCCACTATCACACTTCTTATTATTCATTCTGGGTACCTGTTTGTTAGTTGTGATAATTAATTGTGTGCTCATGTCTAAAGTGTTTTTTATTAATTTGGGGGGTTGAGGCAGTTTTAATTGGCATATCACAAAAAAAAAAACACTTGCACTATGGATGCTCTCAAAATAAAAGAATTGGTCTGAAGAAAACCATGTATATATATATAAACAAGGATGCAGATCCATCCACAAAAAGGAATTAGTCTTGTCCTTTAGTCTAGTTATGTAGGTTACAAGGGTAGAATTTTGGGCAATGGATATAAAAATGAAATGTGGCACTTTTGAGAACAGCTTATGGAACACATGGGAACTTGGGAAAAATACTGGGAACCATTGAGGAAAATGGTGATTGGCTTACCATCCCAGAGGTGATGGCTCACTGGTACAGCCCCTTCTGGGACCACAAAAGGTGCTGGGTTCAAACCCAGTGGTGTGCAGGTGAAACTCGTGCCAACTCTCTGCCAAAGAGCTTGACTTGCTTGTGCCAACAGCTTGTGTTAGGTTGGGTTTTGCTGGCGTGCTCAGCAAGAAACAAAAAAGAAAAAAGAAAATCCAATAAGGGCTTGGGGAATAAGCCTTCTCGTTTACATACTTAGCTTGGATACTACTCAAGCCCCCCCACCCTCTCTTTCACACATAAGGGGTGGCTTGGAAAGCAAGCTGCCATGAGGGTCCACAAAAGCAATTAATTGTCCATGGCAGGTATATCTAAGTTATTTCCTGTCATGTGGTGGTAGTAAAAATATTATTTAAAAATAATATTATTATTATTTTGAAGAGGAACCTTGGTCCCTTATGTGTTGGATTTTATATTAGAATTATGTTGCCTGAAATTTATTGGTAGAATTTCATCCCAATAAAAATCTTGACACAAGTAAGTTTTTCAAAAAAAAATTACTTATACCAAATTGCACATTTTTAAGGGGGATTTGTAGGATTTGAACCTGGCTTCCTTTGTTTCTTGGTAAGTCATTTTGGCTTCTTCTAGAAACTCCTCCATTAATGAAAATATAATATCTTCCCCTAGAGTCTATAGCCTAGGCACTATATCTTCTTCTCTCATTCATTGGCGAAAGAAAATAAAAATTTGAGAAAATAATAATAATAGGACAAAAAGGTTTGGACATTTGGGTTGAAGGGGACAACTCTATCCATTGCAACAATGATTCTGCAAGAAATATATTTAAAACATTCATCATAGTTTGAGTGCAATTACAAAAATTTCAAAAATAATTTCCTTGTTGGGCATTATTTTGCAATTATGTTGAGCATGATGGTGGGTTTAATTCATTGCTCTTGTTTAATGCTTGTTATTGTTAAGGGGGTCATTAGTACAAATGAATAGTAAACATATTAGTTAGAGTATTGGTTGGAATATTAGCTATTAATTTTGAATTACAATATTTTGGAAGGAAATTTTTCAATACTTATTTCTTGAACATTTTTTAAACATGTTTTTTATTCTTTTTTAATTTTGTTTTGCGGTTATTCAACAAGAAACTTGCATGTTGATAATTATGAAATTCTAATCATGATGTTTACACCATAAATAGTTTTGGGGGTGGGGGGGGTGGGGGGGGTGGGGGGGGTGGTTTGTCCCAATAGTATTTCATCCTACCAAAATAGATTCTAACAAATGAAACATAATTGTGTCTTTTTAAATTTTTGTTTCCTCTCAGGCTTTGATTTCATATATGAATTTGTTTTTTCTTTGAAAATGGGGTCTCTTTGAAGAGATTTCCACCTTTGAGGTGGGGTCATATATGTGAGATTTTTCATCATTCTTTCTACTACTGTTTCCAAAAATTCCTATTGGGATTACATGCATTTTTTTCCCTTGTGTTTTGTGTATGTGTGTTGGGACACATTGGTTTTGTTGTTTTTGGAAAAAGTTTTACTAATATGTATTTTGAAAAAGAAATCAAATTTCAATTTTTTTTGTTTTAAGAGATTTCCTTTGGTAAGGTTCAAGAATGAGGAGTATGGGAGGTCTTCTTCTTTTGTTTTGTTTTGTTTTTTTTCTGGTTTGAATTGGTGAAACTTCATTTCAAAAGTGAGGACACATCTAAGGCAAATAAAACATTGGGACTGAAATTTCTTCTAGGATCCACTAATCTTTTTCCCCCTTTTTCCTTTTGAAATTTGTTCATCTTCATTTTAAAAATTTGTTCTTAATTTGATAGAATTGGAGCTCAATATCACCAATTTCAAGCACATTATAGATATTTCTATTGTATATCAAAGGTTGTTCCCATATTTTAACATTTAAAAAAATTCATTAAAACCTTGGCATTTTCCCAACTTTTCTTTATTTTAAAAATTTTCACAACAATCGTAAATTCATGATCCCCAATTCATGAAATTATGTTTTGAACACCAATTTTAAAAGTAATTTTCATATGGTTTCCAAAATTAGATAACAACAAAACCAAATTTTAATTTGTTGAACTTTCCAACGTATAGAAATTTGTGTAGATCCTTAAAATGGAATTATATATACTAAAAGGTGATTTATGCATTATGATTTAAATTTCTCCCGGTGTTATCTTTTGATAAATTATTTTGAAACTCTTTGACCAAATCAAATCAATATATTGACAAGTGTGTTATTTTACAGAAAGTTGAGTTTTAATCCATTTGATCAAGAATCATTTCCCAATTGTTTCATGATGCCTTCAATTGACTATCAATATTGTGAGGATGTTTTAAATTCCAGTGGATCTATTCATTTTTTTCATATTTAAGATGACCATGTTGGAATTAATGTGATTTGAAAATTGGAATGTGTACATAATAGTCATGGACCAAAACTATCAAACTAATGGTCATTCATACATTCATTCATTTATTTTCATGCCAATTAAATAGTGAAATTGAAACCTTTTAAAACCTCAATGAGCTTCACTTATTACCATCAAAATTGTTTACACATGATTCAAGTAAGATTTGCATAATGTGTACATTTCACATAAACCAAGTTAGCATAAATTCACGATCATTACCTATCATGTTTTAAATTTGGGTCAAGGTTAAAGCTTCTAATGTTGGCATGGCTTTTTTTTTATGTTGTAGAGAATTGAAAGGATTCATTATGCAATCCATTTCCATATAATTTGTCAAGTTTTCCAAATTCGCCAATTTTGTAAGATGTTTGAATAAATGTGAAGAATCAATGTTGAATTATTCGGCTTGATATACAATAACAAGTTTAACATATGAAATTTTAATTTTTTTGTTTTTATAACCTCAACATATGGAGTTATACTTGAAGATCTTGGCCCTCAAATAACTTGCGTTATGAACCATGTTTGTAGAAAACTTGACAACAACAATTTCAATGTGACCCTCCATGTTAATGGTATTGCATGATTGGGTTAGAACATTGAATTTACCAACCATTTACAACTCTTGAATGTTTGAGCCAACACAATAATTTGAATACCAAAAATGTTTTCTTAATGATATCACAAACATTATCATTATATTGATGCGAATATGTTCTATATGCAAATTGATTTTATGTTTTGAAAGATCTCATTCATATGCTTTCTTATTTTTTTGTTATATATTTTACATCTAAGGTTTTTCATCTTAACATCTAACGTAATCATAAAGTATATTATGTTATTCGACATTTTCAAAACCCTACATAATTTTTTTACTTCAATTTATAGGCTCAAAAGAAACCCTTATTGATTTAACCAACAAAAGATTAATTGGTGAATTAAGCACTTTGATTGAAAGTGATTTGGTCAAATTTGGTTAATTACATTTGGGATATACTTGGCACTAATCACAGAATATTAATATTGGTTGCATGCAATTTTATGAGTTGTCATATTTACATTAACGTTAATTCATATATGTAAAGTTTTTCATTTGGCATTTGATCATATTAGTGAATCATTCTAAGAGCAATAATTAATTAAATGTTTTTAGTACAATGACATTAGTTAAAAGGCAACTACTAAATGTGTCACAAGTTTCCACCATAAAGTATAATTACAAACTTATTTAGAAAAAAAAATTCGCTTTAAAAGACTTAAGCCAATGAAGTATGTAATTATTTAATCTTATTCTTCTTCACTAAATAATTGCAAATATTGTTTGAGAAACTAAAATAAGGTTTAGAATGACTTGTATGCATGTCAATGGTCATAGACATTTTTTTGGGTAAATAAATTTGCATGTCCATATTCACAAACTTTTAACATTACAGTTTTGGTAAAAGTTATTATTTCCAATAATAGACAATACATGACAAAATGTTCAACGAGTGATCATAATTTTTACAACCATTGATGTTGCTACTCTATTACTTATGGTGGCCATTAATGGTTGGATATTTTGGAAAGTTAAGTAAAACAATCATTACAAGCTTGTCCAAATTTAACAAAGTAAGAGAAAAGTACCAATTTGATTCATGCAATATTGTCATTAACATTTTTTTTGCATGAGCCAATAATGAGATGACAACAAAGTCACAACACCACAAGGAGTAGTAGCATAGAACTTTGCTACAATCACAATGCAATTTCAAAATTTCATGGTATAGAAGTTTCATGTTCACTCCTTCTAGATGTTATTTTGAGTTTTCATTGTTACTCTAGTAATAAGGCCAAAACAAAAATGGACATTTTTTCATCCTATTTCATTTCAAATCACTTTGGATCATTAACTTACATAGTTTTGACTTTTTTTATGACTTTGATAACATTCATGCCAACAAAGCCAAATGGTGATTTAGGGTCATTTGACTACACCAAGGAGGAACATTGGATTTTGGCTATTAAGTCCCATGATGTTGCATCCAAATTTGGGACACCAAAGCACCAAACCTCAATTGATAGTGTAGAACAAAACAAATTTCCTCAAGTGGTTTGATTACAATAGTGGTGCCTTTATTATTTTTTAATGTGAATGCCAATTATAATTGCATTTGACAATTACCTTTGTGCTTTAACATCCATCCATATAGCACTAAATTGTTTAACATTCGATGGAATGCAAATTGTTTATATTCACGAGCAATTCATGCAAAAACTAAAACTAGTCCATGAGCTCCATACCACCAACAAGATAGTTGAAACATGCAAGTTAGTGATGACACTATGGAACTAGAGGGAAAAGAGGAAACAAAAGAAATGCCTTGGTTTTACTCACAATTAAACAAAAGACGAACATTATCATGAACCTATTACCTTTTGGAATACATAGATCATGAGGCATAGGTCAAGGAGGAAAGTTTTTATACCTACTTATAGTATGTGTAAGATCTTTCATTTGTACAATCCTTCCACACTTAATTTGAAAAAAAAATGTACCATTATTTTTTATGTTTTTATCAATCTCTAATATATAATATATATTTGTTAAAAATGTAAACCAATTTTTTTGCTAGGTCAATTAAAAGGCTCACACAAAGGATACCACAAAACTATCATAAAGGTCACATGAATTAAAAGCCTTATTAGTCATACCTTAGATTGATTATGATAAGGATAATATTTAAAATGCATTTTACATGGTTGGAACCAATGATGTGTTACAATAGTGACATAATGGATAAATTAAATTTTCTCAAAAATAAATTAGTTGATTGTCATTAGTAGTGCAAACAACAAAAAAGTCAAGTTGTAATAAGTAGTGTTTTAGAAATTGTAATTGAGAACATTTGTTTAATATGTACAAGTATTTGTTAAAACTATAGTTTTTGTTTGTGTTCAATTGTTTTAGAAATTGTGATTCAAATTATGTTAGTTTCATATAAAGAGAGATAAAATTTTTCATGCAAGTTACCATATTGATGCCTCCAATTATCACTATTCACACACACATAACATAAAATCATTTAACATGGCCCATCACCTGCCATTTTTATCCATTATGTCACTATAGTAACATAGATCTACTCACCTACAAACTATAGGAATCCAAGCCCAAAACACACAATCAAAATCGACATAACAATGTACACAAACAAAACTAAAAATAAAAAATATTTGTAACAACACATTTCACACATGTTATGTAATCTTAAATCACCAAAAGCGATTTGAAAACACACAACTTGGTATGATATCCCAAACACAAAATAACTTGAACCCTATTCACACTTGAACCAATTCCAAACTAAAACACAATTAAATAAATTAATCTAACTTAATATTAACCTCATTATGATTTAATTTGACAATTAAATGAACATTTTTGACAACTATTGTGTGTTACCATATCAATGCCTCCAATTATTATTGTGCACACACAAACATAAACCAAATAACATATAATCATCTTAAATTGTCATCAATCAAGTTCAAATCGCTCCCTTATTTGGGGCTCAGGTCCCTTTGAATCAAATAACCATATAAGAAATTCCTTACATAAATCCATTAAAAGTGAACACTTTGGTTCTAAGGTGAAGAGACCAATAAGTTGGGTGCAAATGTGAACCTCATTATTAATCACCTAATTATAATCCCCCCAAATCATTTGCCAAAGGTGAATCATCATGGGAACAAATTTATGATATTCTTATTATTCAATTACAAGAATAATTACCTAGGTTTACATAGTGCACCATGGGCAAAACCATTTTCTGACTAGTATTTCTTTCAATGGTGGTGTACGTTCCATATACCAACCTTTGAACATTTATCACAAATCAACATAATGGCAACCCTCATAGATTGCCCACACAACATACAACATAATCTAGTGGGAACAATTACCAAAGATAAGTAAACTTAACCATCAATATGCAAAAGGACATGATGCATAATTACGTACATGATCTTCCCATATTTGACCATCTTGTCCTTCCAACAATAACATTTTAGAAAGTAGCACCTTTGGGTTGTTGCAAAATAAGGTGGATCATTTTTTGTGTCATGTTATTATTTTTTGCAAAGTGTCATGCCTTTAACATGCCATAAAATCATCACTATGCCAAAATTTTCATTGGATTAAAATTTCAACTTGAAAAAGAAAAAACCCATATAAAAAATTGCAACATATATACATTAAATATAAAGTAATGGATTTTTTAAATTCAAAAATATGGATCAATTTTGTATCTATGGCTTTATATGAGTACATTTTTCTTTATGGAATTTTTTTGGGATATTTTATAAAGATTCAATATATGATCTATTACAACCAAAAAAACTTAGATGCAAAAGTTTTGTTATTAAAAAATTTAACTCAAAAATAGTTATGAACTTTTGAATGTTTTGAAACGAACCTTTTTTATAATCATTTTTTGATAGATTTCTATTTTTTTTCTTAACATGCATGTTAAGAAATTATCTAATTTGGATTTTATTTTCATAATCTTTATTAATTCATTAATCACCTTGTAATCCCCCACTTAAGTAATGATATTAGAATAAATTGTCACTCCTTTTTATGGACTATTTATTCACCAAAATTAGTCCACCTTATTTTGGTACCACCCTTCTTGCACTCACAAAATGATATGCCATGTAGTCACATCTAAGGTGGTTGATTTTGACCACTATAGGTACACATAATTTCCCGATCCAAACTTAGAGACTCAGGGTTGATAACCACCTCCATGAATAATGGCATAACAAAATGTATTTCAATGATAATTAATTGTCAAAAATTCTTGCCATGAACATTACACATAAAAATAAAGTTCTTTGTTGTTCACACATCTAAAACCACACATTTAGATTATCCAAATCAATTACTACCATTACATTTTGTCAAATTGAGGCTATTAGTTCAAGATCATGGCCAAACAATAAGAAGTAAGGTGAGAATGATGCAAAAAAAAAATTTATACCTCATAGCTAACCATGGTAGTTGTGTAGTCTTTAGTATGGCCCTTTTGAAGCCCATACTTATGCAAACTTCACTTCATCATTGGCACCATTCGTTCAACTAATATGTCCACCTTAATATAATCTTGTGAAGTAATGCAATGATCTATTAATGTTTTTCCACACAACTTTTGGAATTCACTATGGAATTACATACCTTGGTCAATGAATATTTTAGTTGGAATGCTAAACCTAATAAAGACCTTATCTAGAAATGCATAGGTAGATCCTTTAATGTTGTGATATGGTAATAGCACCAACTTTAGCAACTTTAAGAATTGTTTGATCATACCCAAAAAATATTAATTATGTCATACTATCAAATTTAGTTCTCACATTCATCACCTAAGTTTTTTGTCCAAAATCCCATGCCATAATTGGATAGCTTGTGCTTCTATGACTCCTTGTGTCATAATGATCAATTTTTTCATCCACATGTATGCCTCCCACATGTTTTCATGTGGTTTACATTGAAATCCTTGCAAAGTATGTAGCTTTTCTATCCAGACCCCTTAGTAATTTCTTTGAATTTTTTGGAAGAATTCCAAATCATGGTTGAATGCCAATAAAAGATTTTGTCCACTTATGTAAGGGCCACCATTTATGGTGGTTATACCAATGGTGCCAATCACCCGTGGATATTGATGAGGTGCCTTGGTGGCTACATAAAATTTGTCCATGTCACACAACAATATTGAAATAATTTATAACTATTTGGTAACATAATCCAAATCCAAAATTGAGGATTCTTTTATTGATGATGGTGCTGTTGGTCATTAGAATTGAACCTTTCACCTTGTAAACCCATTGATATTCAAAATGTTATTTGTTTTCAAATCCCTTAACACCTTTATAGTGATATCTATCCTTACACCTTAGTTTCCAAACCCTAATTCCTAGGAATGTTAAACTTGTGGGCTTAAATAAACCTTGGTGCATGACATTTTCACCCATCGAGAACATTCCATAAGGCCAAACAAACTTGGGCCTACTATGGACACAACAAATGTTGATTTACCAACCATCAACAAGGTCTCACCACCATAATAATCAATGGATTGATATGGACATCACCTTTAGATGCAATTTGCAATAACACAAATCTTTTACAACCTAACCTTGTTAAATCCTAATTGCTATGTTTGGGTAGATTGAGAGTCAAGTAGGACTTACATAATGGTTAAAACGGTGAATACCTTTGTCCCATGCCCAATCATTAATCACACCAATTATGATTTCAAGGTTCATTTTGATAGTTAGCACACATGGGGTGGTTCATAGCTTTTCACCTTGAGTTTCCCATTGTGAAATATGAACAAGTTTTTGAAAGATCAACATATGATCATGTGCTTGTTTTCTAGGTTGTAGGCCAATTTTACATCACTCAACAAATTCCCATGCCTCTTAAAAATAAATGATAGCCCAACCAACATAATGATAAAAAATAAGTGCATAAGCTAATACTACAAAATGAAAATGATGTTTTTCATACAATTCAAAATTCCCATTTAAGAAAATTTTGTTTGAAAATTTTGGCAAAAATTCAAAAATTGATGACATGACTTTTTTCATTTGTTGATGGCATGACATTCCACCACATTTGGGTTATAGGAATGGTTACTTTCCGGTAGTGCCAAGTTGTTGAAAATCTAACCAAAATTAATTTAATGCACACCACCTTTCAAGCTTTGTATAAACCTTTAAAAAGTTTTTTGTCTCTAGATGGACATAAATCTCCCACATGCATGTAGTTTTTCTCTCTAAGAACCCAAGGTGCAAAAATCACATTAAAATTGACAACATATTGTGAGAAATATAAATATCCAAAAATCCCCGAAAAATGCAAATTTTTTCCTTCATGTCATTCCGATCATTTCATGACATGATATGGCAACATGTTTGGTCATAGGTTAAGTCTGAACTTTTTAAAATACATTTTTTTAGTTCAATAATTAAACCATTATTTGATAATAGGTTAGATGAAAAATCCACATCCAAATTATGGATGAATTTTTTTCTCAAAATGGATTTAAAAATGATGAAAAATAAAAAAGAAGAAGAAGAGAAACAAATACCGTGTTTGGATTGATCCCAAAACTTGTTTCGACATTTGAAAATTTAAAAAGTAAAAAATAAAAAGAGAAGTTTGGATGGATCCTTGGCCTTCTTTATCTTCAAGCTCCCTTGAGCCTCACAAGTTTCCCAAGCCCACCAAGCTGAAAAAGCTCGAGCTCAAACAATAATGGCATCTTCAAGCTCTACTCATTGCAATGCTTGTTCCTTCTATCCCTCCTTCTTGTTGGTTGTAGTTGCACTTGGTCCTTTTGGCATGGTGTGTGAGAACAACAATGAAGAAGATGAGGAGGAAGGTAAACTTCCTCCTTCACCTTTTTCTTACTTTTATTGTTCAATACAAATTGATGGAAGCTCAAGTTCCTATTGATGGTGGTGGTGGTGTAATCTCATGTTGATATTGTTTTAACAATTGTCATTTAGGATGATGAGAATTGCCAACAACGAAGGGCAAGGTGCCCCTCCTTGCCTTTGCTTCTTGTTAAACATGGACTTGTCGATGATGGTGGCGACTTTTGTTGATGTTGTTGGTTATATTTCGCTTGGCCTGGGAGCTAATGAGATGAAAACAAGAGGGGGAGAGAGAAAGAAGGAAAGAGAGGAAAATGAAAGATGAAAGAAAGAGGTGGGGGTTTTGTGGCAAAGTTAGGTCCTCCTTTTCTTGGATGGGTTTTTTTTCTTCCTTTTGTCAATTTTGGGTTAGGATAATAAATACGTTTAACATTTAAAAAAACAAAAAAAGACAACATTAGTTGGGAAGTTTTTTCAGACTGATAAAAAGGCCCTGGTTGCAACTTTTATTAATTGCAAACTTGAAAACAAACCAAAATACACAAAACACAATTACCTGCATAACACTTGTAGAGATAATTGGCCCTTGGCTTCTTGCCTCGAGGCCTGTTATTTCAAGAACAACCCAGCCCTGGGCCATTTAGGAAATACAAAAAAACCATACTAGAGATGACTTTAAGACTAGGCCAATATGCTAAAAAAAATTCTGACCCTAAGCTCAGATATCATAAATGATTTAAATCTTAAGCCAAAATGTTGAAAAATACTTTAACCCTAAGCCAATATGCTTGAAAATATTCTAACATTAGCCAAAATGCCCAAGCCAAAGTGTGCTTTGGCTGGGGTTAAACTTCACGGTTTAAGGTTTAACACTAGGCCAAAACACATTGATTTTTATCTCATTTTTGAAATTTTATGGCCTAAGGTTATTTCATATTGGTCCCAAGGACATTGAGTTAACCATCTTTGCAAGACATTTGTCTTAGGACGTTCATAGGACTTTGGGCCTATGGTCCTTTGCTTAGGGTGCTCATAACATTTTTGGTTTACAAGTGGTCATGGAACTTTTGGCTTAACATCTTTACAAGACATTTGGCTTAACGCACTCATAGGACTTTTGGCTTAATGGTGTTTACAAAAGAAATTCAGGCTTCAAGTTCAGGGTAACATCTTAAGCCAATTGTCCTAAGCCATTGCTGAAATTTGGCTTGAAATCCTCAAGTCCTTAGGCCTTTTGGACCTTAAAGTCCTACTAGGCTTCTAAAGATATCATGTCCTAAAACATCAGGTCTTAGGGTATGAAAGCCAATGTCCTTAGGTCCAGGTCCCTGCCTACTTAAAAAGTTAGTGTTTTTGAAAGGTCTTGTCGGTCCGGGTATTTGAGTGCCTTGAGAGCCGTGACTACCGACCCCGATAATCTCCAAGATACCCAGACGAGGGGTTGTCAACTCCGATGACCTCCTTGATACCCGGATGAGGTCCAAGGGCTGTCAATCCCGAGATGCTAATGATACCCGGATGAGGCTGAGAACCTCCCTGATGCGCAGTCTCTAATATCCGCCCAACAGTGGTGGAATTCGTGTAGGAGTTGGAAGGTGTCCAAGTGCCGGGCATCCAAATGACGAGCAGTTGAGAACGAAGCTTCTTGACCGTGTTCAAAATTAGGGTTCTTCGTCCGCACTCTCTTGCACTGTCATTAAGGTCGGTCCATTGTCCATTCCTCTTCATTCCTTTGTCTTCACTCGTCTCTCGCGCTTCTCTCTCGTCCGTGTCTCTCCTCTTCTCTTCTCTTCTTTCCTCTCCTCTTCTCTTCTCTTCTCTTCTCTTCTCACAAGGATTTCTTCTGCTAGCAATAGAGTTCGTTTCCTATACTCGCATCTTCAGAGGAGGCTTTTGTCGGAGGAGACTTTTCGTCTACAGCTCCAGACTGTTGTCATCGGCTCCAGGTTATCTTCCGCAACCTTTTCGGGGTGCTATTTGTTGTTGTTGTGGTTTTGATTATCTTTGCGAAACCGCTTGGATTTCTTGCTCTGCTTGCTTTGATCGTCACTTTTTGTTGTTTTGTTGTTTTTTGAGTATTGTTTGTCTGTCCTTCTGTCTATCTGTCTCTCCTGGCATGGGGGATGGCCAGAACAATAGCGGTTGAGACCCCAGATGTGTTTCGACGTTATGAGATCGTCTTATTGATTGTGCTGATAATCAGGCATTCTTCTGCGATAGAGTTTGCTTCAAATTGTAGGAGATCTGCAGATTAGGGATCGGCCTCATGCCAAGTTTGTGCTGCTTTTGTCCGTCTCCTAGAGGCAGAATCTTCACGACGATCCCTTAGATTCCACTTCTTTTTGTTTCCAGTTTCTTGTTTCTGCTACGAATTGACTGAAGGAAACGAATTGTGGGGCGTGCAGATTACGAGCACATCCAATTGGACCTATCCAATTTTGTGTTGGCGAGTTGCTTGAGTTTCTTTTGTAGGGCATGGCCACATATCAAGCGGTTGAGCCCACACCAATATCTAGTGACAGAGATGGTAGGAATTTCAGGAGAGTGGAGAATGACAGATTCTTTGCGGGAGGGGCAGAGGTGCTGTATAGTCCTAGGCTTACGGGAGAAGCTGCATTGCAGTCAAGCATGACTGGACGAGGCAGCTCTTCAGCACCTTCTGGAGATGTCCGCGTTATAGATCAGCAAGCAATGGGCTCAAGGCCGGCAGAATCTAGGAACCAACGGGCTGGAGCAAGGTCATCTAGATCCGAGGTATGGTTGTGAATCCACACTTAGGAGGACAATTGACTTCCTGAGATGTCTGAGAGTTAGGCTTCAGGATTGAGTTCTAGGCTAACGTGTTTTAAGGTGGGGGATATTGGCTTGAAGTCTGAGAATTCTGCCAAGTGAAATGTTGAAATTCAAACTTTGCAGCATGAGATTTTTCCTTTCCTAACCTGCACATTGCTGTGGATAGACAAGCAATGAGGGTCAGAGGATCTTTGTTTGGAACAAGAATTCCATTACCAGTTAGAATGATTCTATCAGGGTACTCACTTTTATTGTCAGATTGTTACAGGTAATTGCTGAGAGGTACTATTGTTGTGTAGGAAATTTTGTGCATCACTGGGTTAATGCCTTCTGCTGAGTTGGATTACATTAATATCTTTGCAGGATCCTGAGCAGCTAAGAAACGAACCAGGGAATAGCAGCCACAGAGGCCTTGGCACCCGAAGAGATTGGAGGGGTGGATATCAAGGTAGAGGAGGTCAAAGGCCAGATGGTTTCACTGCTCACGAGCATTCAAGTCAAGTAGAAAATTCTGGACGACAAGAAGGTGGCTTTGAAGGAGAGGTAGATGGTCACAATGGACAAGAAAATGTGGCACAGTCAGGAGCTAACCGGCATAACTCTGAGCTTCAATCAAGCCAAAGTACATCAGGTGCCAATTTTAGGGTTGAAACTCCAGACCGCAGTGAAACACACCAGCACAATGTGCATAGAGATAATGGAAGACGAGGTGGCAGAGGTAGATCTGGTGGTCGAGCCCGAGGAGGGATTGACAGTGGAAATTGGAGGCGCATTAACCCCTTGAGCAATAGCGAGCATGCAGGAAATCCTGGTAGGACACCTAGAGTTAATCTGCGAGGGGAAGCAGGCCAGTACAAAGCTTTGAGCACTGATTTGAACAGAGAGGTGAAGCAGCAACAGTTTCAAAAAGCTTCTGGAGAGAAGGTTAATGTCCCCCAGCTTGTTCAAGAGCTTGAGGTTAAGCTTACAAAAGGGAAAGTGGAGTGTATGATATGCTATGATATAGTTGGAAGGAGCTCTCCAATATGGTCATGTGCAAGCTGCTTTTCCATTTTCCACTTGCCTTGCATCCGGAAATGGGCGCGCTCACCCACATCATCAGATCTCTCTGCTCCGGCATCTAGGAATGCTTTTGAAGGGAACTGGCGCTGCCCAGGATGCCAGGCAGTGCAGCTAATCAGTGCTGATGAACTTCACTACTATTGTTTTTGTGGGCAGATAGAGGAGCCTTCTTTAGACTATTACATCACCCCTCATAGCTGTGGTGGACCATGTCGTAAATTACTTGACCGAGGTAAGAATGGTTGTTGTAAGCACCACTGCACTATGCAATGTCACCCAGGTCCTTGCCCTCCATGTATGGCTCTAGCTCCCCCTCAATCTTGCCCTTGTGGGAAAAATACATTCATTCTGAAATGCTCTGAGCAAGACAAGGGGGCAAGCACTTGCTTGCAGCCATGTGGGCGGGCACTAGATTGTGGCCGCCATGTTTGCGACCAGCTTTGCCATGAGGGTGCCTGCAATCCATGTGAAGTTGTGGTCAGTGCAAAATGCTTTTGTGGTCGGCGGCAGGAAGGTATGCTGTGTGGGCAGCTTGATCCTCCTGGGGAGATGGACTGGTCCATGGGTGTATTTTCCTGTGAGTTGGATTGCGGAAGAGTGCTACCCTGTGGGCAGCATCATTGCCTGGAAAAATGTCATCCAGGCTCTTGCGGGGAGTGCATGCTCTCACCCTCAGTGATATGCACCTGTCCATGTGGGAAGAAAACAGTGGCTGAATTGCTAGGACCAGGTGTTTCAAGACGTAATTGCACTGACCCAGTCCCTACTTGTCTGGAAGCATGTGGGAAACTACTCCCATGTCAGAAGCATTTTTGCCAGAAACGATGCCACACTGGCCCTTGCCCACCTTGTGAAATTCCTGTGGAGCAGAAGTGTCGGTGTGGAGCCTCAGCTCGAACTGTTGCCTGTCATATTGCTGTCCATAAAGGCAAAGATGAAGACAAGCTAGAAGACAGTGACAAATTATTATTCCTCTGTGACAGGAAGTGTGGAAAGAAGAAAAATTGTGGCCGGCACCGTTGCAGTGAAAGGTCAGTATTTGACTCCCAATTCAATTGCAGGCTGAAAACTATCAAGGTGAAACAGGATAGCATTAAAGGAGATGATATGTGTAGGTCCAGTTATAACGATTTCTGTATGCTGATGTGTTATGCCATTCAGTGAGTTTTTGCTACTTCTACCCTGCAGCAGGCTTCTATCTGTCTGCAGTCTTTTTGGTGCTCAGTTCTGCACAGATGGGACATTGTATGTGTGTTTGTTGGAGCCCCCTCCTTTTCAGATATTTTATATGCATCTTTTCTCTGTACCAATACATGCAGGAACAGACCAATAGTAATTGAAAAAATTAGTAATTATCTGAGTTGAGAAGGTATGAGCACAGGGATGTTCAGTGTTCCTGACTCAGTTCCAAGATCAGATTTTACTGGGTTTGTTTAGAACTTCTGTGCATGATTTGAGTTTGATTTTGCTTTTGATCTGCAGACCTGGATAAATTGAGGAGAGAAGCCTTGGACTGAAATGGATGTATGTAACGGTCTGTGTCCTGACAGGTGTTGCTCAGGGGCTAATGAAGAGGTGCAAGTGGAACAGTCAGACAGTGAGAACTCACATCTATGCACTCTTCCATGTGGCAAGCGGCTTCGTTGCAAACAACATGACTGCCATGCATTGTGTCATGCTGGCCACTGCCCACCATGCCTGGAAACAACTTTTACAGAACTGTCATGTGCCTGTGGTCAAACCGCAATCCCTCCACCGGTTCCATGTGGAACGCCCCTCCCGTCTTGTCAATATCCCTGTTCAGTTCCACAGGTATGTTTCTGATAGTTTGCTCTCATCTCTTTCTCTTGGCTACATCTCTCTTGTTCAGTTCTCAATGGTGTGGAACCAGCTAACATTTTCGCATTTTGGGCAGGTATGTGGCCATGAAGTGACCCACCTCTGTCATTTTGGGGACTGTCCCCCTTGCACGGTGCCAGTAGCAAAAGAATGTGTTGGAAATCATGTTGTACTTCGGGGTGTCCCTTGTGGCTCCCGGGATATCAAGTGCAACAAGCTCTGTGGGAAAACTAGACAATGTGGTCTTCATGCTTGTGCCAGAACCTGCCATGTGGGACCATGTGATGTAGAAGCAGAGACTGTTGGCCAAAAGCAAATCTCATGTAACCAGCCCTGTGGAGCCCCTCGACGGGATTGTCCTCACACATGCAGTGCAATTTGTCACCCAGCATCTGCATGTCCAGAAATCCCCTGCAAGGTGACAGTGTCAATAAACTGCATCTGTGGGCGGCTAACAGCTGAAGTTCCATGTGACTCAGGAGGCCCTGGGAACCATGGTTTGTCAGAGTCTGCAACTATGGCATTGTCAAGGCTGGCAGTTCCACTCCAGCCCTTGGAAGGAAGACAGCGAGAAAGAGTGCCTCTTGGGCGGCGGAAACTGGCCTGTGACGAAGAGTGTACAAAGCTTGAGAAGAAGCGTCTTCTTGCTGATGCCTTCAGTGCAACTGCCCCTGGAGAAGTGGGTCCTGGCCTTGAAGGTGGAATTGTTGGGTCTGAAATGCTCATGGAAATTGCTAGAAGGGATCCTCAGTGGGTTGCATCAATTGAAGATCGTTTTAAGTATCTTCTTCTTGGTCCAAAGAATGGACCTGGGGCTAGCCTCCGGCTTCATGTCTTCTGTGCTTTGGCAATTGAAAGGAGGGAAGCAATTCATTTAATGGGAGAGCGATGGGGATTAACTGTCACAGGATTTGGCCGTGAGCCTCGACGGTTTGTTGTTGCGCATGTGACAACAAAATCAAAACTCCCAGCAAGGTCTCTTTTCTCCAAGGGACCTGTGCTTCCATTGGCAGGGCAGGCTCGACAACCTCCATTTGATCCATTGATAGATATGGATCCTGGGCTTGTTGTGGCACTCCTTGATCTTCCCCGAGATGCTGATGTGAGTACATTAGTTCTTCGATTTGGTGGGGAGTGTGAACTTGTCTGGCTGAATGACAGAAATGCCCTTGCAATCTTCAGTGATGCTGCCCGGGCTGCCACTGCCTTACGACGGGTGGATCATTCTTCAGTTTATCGAGGTGCTGCCGGGATGCCTCCACCCAGAGGATCATCTGTACTCCGTGGTGGATTGCATGCAACATTGACGGCAGGTGCAAAGCCACCATTGTTATCAAAGGGTATGCAGGACTCCAATTGGGTTGAAGATGCCTGGAGTGATGAGCAAAGAAGCTTAAAGCAGGAGATGGGAGCGTGGCAGCGCAATGCTCCTCCCATAACAACCAAGAATCCCTGGGCTACCCTAGGGCAGGTTAATCATCAGTCTGAAGGTAGTTCTTCATCATCAAATTTGCCTCTGCCAGCTTCATCTTCTGAAGCTCCGAGTGTCAAAAATAGGGCTAGCGGTGCAGGTGTAGTAGGGAGTAAACAGGCAGGTATCAGCTCTTCAGCAACCATTCTGCAGTCGCAAACATTGGATGGCAGTGATGATGATTGGGAGAAGGCATTGGAAGAGGGAGGCCTCTAAGGGTGTTACATATTATGACCCTTTTCTGTTGCAACTGCTACTTGTCTGAAGCCCAATTTGATCTGTATGACTTCCAGTCAGGAACTGCCTGGAACTTTTGAGGATGGAGAAAATTCATTTTACTTGTATGTGTCACAACTACTGTTGTCCACTATTTATGTGCATGTGCAATTAATGATGGAAATCATAGGTTAGAGCTTGGTAGACTGAACTGCAGAGTTTGAGGTCCAGTTCTCAAGCATGATTAGCCTGAAAGATAGCTGGAATGCACTTGGAATAATGAGTTGGTCCAAATGCAAATATCACACAGGAAATACAGCATGGAGTTTTGGCACACAATCACTTTAGTTCTGTTTGTGTGGATCTGTGATTATTATCTATCTGTTTGTGTGAGTTTTACAAGCAAGAACTTTTTTGTTGCTTGTGGAAGTTGCAAAATGTTATTATCCATGTCTTTCCTTTCTTGTCAAATTCTTCAAGCCTTCACTGGAATTGGGCAGGACGAGAGAGAATAGCAGTTGAAGGTAAAGCACAGTGCGAAATGCAGCAAGCCATTCAAGCTCTTCAGATTCTGAGTCTGTCTGAGTCTGAATGTCTGAGTCATTCAGACTTGCCTTCAGACCTATCCTTTTCACTACCTACCTACTTGAGCTCAATTTATCAACTCTGCCTACCTGGTGTTTGTTTTTTGGTTTCCTTGCCACAATTGAGATGAATGTCACTCATCATGTGTTCTCTCCGCTTGTGTAGTACAAATTATTTTACAAATGATTTCAGTTATCTTTACAAATGTAAAAATACTTTGCACACAGCTCCCTTCACAAGTATATCATTACTGAAGACAAAATTAATCAAGTTTCAACACATGCATTCAAGGATTTAAAACAAAAATAAAAATGTATTTCAATTTTGTGATGTAGCCAAACTGGTGATCATCCGTAATTAGATTTAGCCAAATTTGGCTATAGACCAGATATGGAGGTAGAAAACAAATTAAGATTCATTTTATGTTTTGGCTACCTGCTGGAGCCTGTTGTAGACATCTGGTGATAAAATAGATGTTTTGTTTGGGAAATCTGGCGAAATTAGGGCCTTTTTTCTTTCCCACAAAAAATCCTTTGTATGTGTCAAAATCATAGTTTTCAGCTTGTAAATGTGGGAAAATTCACCCCCCAAAAAAAAACACTGATGCATTTGTATTCAAATATCTTCATACTCAAACCCAAAAAACTCGCACTATTGGTTCTTCCAAAAGCTGCTAAGCACACCACCAATTCTTGATTCAGTTCGTTTCATCTTTCTCAGGTCCATCTTCTTATAGTTTTTTGTTGGACATATGTAACACCATGTTTCCATAGAACTCTAGGATTGTTAGCAATTTGTGAGGATAGTTACACAATCCTTTACCAACAATATCACATAAGTGTTTTTTTTCTTTTTTACTTTCAATTTTGTAATGTAGCATGCCTTGCAATCATCCACAACAAAATTTTACTCAAATCCGGCTTTAAAAAAAGATATGAAAGGAAAACAATTTAAGCATTCTTCTATGTTGTTGGTGATGTGCTAGAACCTATGGTAGGATTTAGCGATATTTTAATAAGGAATTTCTATATTTGATGAGCAGAAAAAGAATTGGAAAAACTCATTTTTAGCTTTTTGAAAAAAATAAATCACTGCCTGGCGAAAAATTCACCAAGAAAATAACACTGAATAAGATTGATATGCAACTTTTACCTGCTAATTTTGAGGAAGAACAACTCTGAAACTTACACAACAACAAGAGCATGAGTTCAGAATTGTGAAGCAAAGGATTATCACTTGAAGAAAATTCTAGTGACCAGAAGAATTGGTATACATTGATGATTTTTTGGAATCTATTGTATGGTCATCCATATGTAAATTCCAAAGACAATTCATATCTACATCATTTTCCTTTCCTAATAATTATCTCCTTTCCTACTTTATTAATAATTACTTCTATTCTAACTATTATCTCATTTTTTTCTTAATAACTTCCTCACTCCTTTCCCCTGCCCACCAACACCAACATGTATAGGAAATTAGCACAAATTAGCAAAAGACAAATTAGCACGTGTCTTTTCATGTTCATGATATTTATATTAATTCAAATTAAATTAAAATTGAGATTGACATCAATAAAAATGAACTATTGAAAACCATATGGGAACATAGCTAGAGAGAAAAAATAGTTGATTGTAACTAGTAATATGAAGTAGTGTGGAGCCCAAGTATGATATTGAGCTTCACCTTGGGTTCATGATTGTTCTTGCAATGATTTCAAGTAGAGTTTTTCTTTTTGTTTTGGAAAAATATGACATTTGGCTATCATTTCAACCCTTTTGATGCTAGGTTGGTCACTAGTTGGAATGAGTTGAAGTCCAATAATTTTTATTTTTTCTAAAAGTCATTTTTTTCTATAGATTAAGGGGAAATGGAGTTTAATTAGGCAATGAAGATTTTTTCGAGGTGGTTATTTCTAGCTACAAGGATAAGATAGTTGTAGGTTTTTTGGCTCTTGCCAATCCTCAAAAATCTAAACACCTTTCTACTAAATCATGGAAACTATAAGACCTTAACCACAATGTTCATTGTTCAATATTAATGCAACAAACCACAATGCATGTGCATGTAAGTTGTAACACAAGTTCCACAAATTGGAAGCAAACGAAAATAGTCACTTGTGAGTGAACTTTTTAAATTGCCCATTGTAGCACAAGTATCCTACAAAACAAGGCTAGTTAAATACAAAATCACTATCAAGCTATCACAATAGAATAATAACTTGGAAACTTGAGATATAAATAAAAACTGGTATCCATTTGGGATCAATAATTTCACTTACATAGAAAACTAGCCAACAATTGGAACTTGCAATGCTGCCAAATACTTATTAAGCTAAGATTGGAAAGCTTTAAACCTAAGCTCCCACACCATATTGAAGACATTTTGCACACCATTGTTTGTATGCTTTTGCATAAAGAAAATTATGCAAGTTATAAAACTTTTGGGAAAACATTTTAACCACTAAACCCAAGTTGGTAGTGAGTTACTTGTGCAACTCGGATTTGCAAAATGCAAAAAAATTGAAACAATGTTCACCTTCTACACTACTAATGACTTGTACCATGAAAATCTTAGCCAACATGAAGTACTTTGGAGAAAAACATGTAAACACTTTGGATGTTGAAAGAATGCACCAAAGGTGCATCAAAGGATTTACATCAAGTGGCTTAGCCATGGACATGCATTTAATTTCATTTGAATGTCAATGGAAGCTATTGACAAAACTTAGGCACCCATGCATCAATGTTGCTCAACTGTCTGGGGGTGGCAAAAGGTTGTTTTAATTACATTCAAGTGCTTGCAAAAACTTTCTTTGGCATTGGATTGTAACCAATATTGTGGGTATACCACACCTAATTATCCATCATGCCATGAGTAAGGCATCTCCTTTGCAATTTTGATGTAACAAGGCAATCAATAACCCTTACAACCCACATCCATTTTTTGGTTCATTTCAATGCAAATTAAAGTAGAAAAAATAAAAATAAACATGAAATACAAGGGGGTTAAGGTTTTAAGTTAAACTTGCACATTTTGCTTCCACCTATGTGATGGCTATAACATAATCATCTTTCATCACATATGAAACTTCATGAGTTTGTAAATTAAAATGATTATCCCAAATGTGTTGTTAATTCACATCAAATGTCAAATGTTCCACACATGTGTTCAAATCTATGATCCAACGCATGACTATAGAATCATGTTTAACATATAATAGAAACTTGTAAACATCAAATGCATTAGATTTGAACCTTGTGTTTAGGTTTGAATATAATTCATAGACTTCCCCTTGACATACTTTTGTTAGTATCACAAAATCACAAATGAAAACATCCAACAACTAGTCGAATTTAGTCAAGTTGTGGATTGATTGTAGCAATGGGAGAATAAAAGTAAGCCCTAATAAAACACATCACAAACAAGATCAAGTTTTACCTTTTTCTTGTCATTGGTAAGACCATCAATGGCCATCTTCATCAACAAAGTTCAATATTCGTCCTAACATGTTAGGTAGTGGAAAATATAAATATGCAATAGGTTTTGACATTCTTCAAAATCTTGACACCTTTTGTTTCAATAAGCTTTACAAGCTTTGTAAATTTTAAATGCCTCTTAAAGCTTTTGGATTTTTTTTTTGGTAGAAGGCCTAAAATAAATGAAAATTATGGTGGCCATTGAGAAATGTGACAAAGTTTGAATGGCAAAATTGGTTTTATGAGCCATGCAATGAATCCCCATGGAATGTGGAGTCCAGCCATTCAAAGTTTATTGCATAACACCTAACCTAGAGCCTTGGAAAATAAAAATCCCATTAGCACCAATGTCACAAGCCTTTGCCAATCAAATCTTTTGTGAGATCTCCTTCATGCATCAAGGCTTGCATAAGGACTTGAGTAAGATTATGTGCACCTAATCTAGCCACCATGCATTCAAAGGACAAGAGGATTCATATTTGCAACCAATTTTGAACCACATAAACATGAATTAACAACCAAATTTGGTTGTCAATTGTATTGATCTCATCACAAGTGACAAATAATCAGCTACACCAACAATAGATTTTGTGGCTTCCAAAATAATGCCATGCAATAATGCATATGCAATAATTTAGTTAGGAGTATTTGCACAATGCATTTTGGATTTTCCTCAAGATTCAAAAACTCAAACAAATCCTTTTGAGCCTTATATTCAAATGTTGGCTTGCCATGTTTAAGTGTGTGGAACAATGTATCAAATTGAACCAATTTTCTATGCTTTTAACCAACCAAACCATTAGTAACTTGTTGTTAAGGGGGTAGGATGAGTATGTGATTTTGGATGAACAAGGCAGTTAGGATAGGGACTAATAAGGGAACTTTGTTAGTTTGAATTTGGAATTCTTGTTGTTTTGATTATGATGATGTGACTTGGGATAGTTCAAAAGGTTAAAGTTCTAAAGAATAGGAAAGAGGATGAGACATGGAGTTTAGAGAAGAGTAGGAGGAGGTATAGGTACTTGTAGTAGAAAACCACAAACTCTATTTTGATATAACATAGATTTTAAGTGTTGTTTTGGATTTTTTTTGAACAAAACATGGGATTATGCTATAATTTGGATTCATGTTTTGAGTAATATAGAGAAGCACATACTTCTACAATGAATTCTATGTTCATCTTTGTGTGAATTTTTTGTAGTATCAAATTATGATGAAATGAATTGTAACCTTGTTTCTAGAGTTTTTTACAATGTATTTTAAAATGCAGATTCTAGTCATATGCAATAACCATGAATTTGATGTTGGAATGAATGGTAGTGTTAAGTTTGTTGAAACTTAAGACATGAATAGTGAACATATGCATGTGAAATGCAAATCTATTCTTACAATAATGTGAAATATTTTGCAAGAATTTAAATTTCATTTATACCATTTGGCGACCATCTTGTGGGGAATTTTTTTCTATTCTTTCTTTTAGTAATGGGAAGGTTTTTTTACAAATTTTGTTATATAATGTAGTTGAGAGTGTTCAAATGAGTAGTGGTTTTTTTTTCAATTTAGAATTTTAAAGGGTATGTTAGAAAATATTAGAGGTCTATGCAGTTGATGTCATGAAGATTATAGAATGATCTACAGAATTTTAAAAAGAAGAATTGTGAAACAAGATGAATCAGATGATGATTTGGAATTTATAATTAGACTTGACTTGGAGGCAAATTAGTAAGTTTTGAAAATGGAGAGGAGTGTGCAGGGCTTACAGAAACCCCATATCAGAATTTGATGATGGATAGATGAATTTTGAGAACAAAGGAAAAGCCTATGGGGCATGTGTTGTTTCTACCACAAGAAGTGGTACAACGAGATGTATGGATTGGGGGTCTTCAAAAAAGGCATAGATCCATATGATGATATCCATGGAGAAAGATGTAGTCAACTATTCATCCAAATGAACATATGTAGTATACTTTTCAACCGCAATCTGTGGTTCAGAGTTGTAGAGATCAAGACAAAGTAGGGATTTCTATAGTACTTGATCAACCACAGGAAATTTCAAGTTTAAAGTCGGTGACTAGTTGAGGGAGGGATGTTACATGAGGTATACAACCTAGGTTTGTGTATCAATCTGCATCTCTAGATTACTATGAACCAATGGAACACTAGGAGGTGGATGAAAACACCAATGTTGATGTGTTTGGGGAGATTAAGGAAAATACCCAAGATCATTTGAGTATTTAGAAGCACATGTGAATGCGTTGGATGAAATATTGTAGTCATGGTCACATCAAGGGAATCCAAAGTTGGATCAAACAAGGTACATAGGCAAAACATGACATCATGAATATGTGGATTCAGAGATGATCAAGTTACTTTCAAGGGTTTGTGCATTCTGTGAGGAAGAAGGACATGCAATCATGGATTGTCCTTCTATGTTTTTTCACATTAGAACAAATATTACTAAGCTTGTGGAGTTACATAATGTGGCATGAACATTAATGGATCAACCATAATAACAAAAATTAAAAATTCTTGTAGTCCATAATAGATTTAGAGGCATGGAATTGGGAAGCCAATTGGGACCACAGAGTTGATAGATTCGTCCATTTATTCAGACCAGGAGTAGAAAACCAAAAAGGTATTCACATCCACATACTGCACCACAATGGATACTAATGGGTAACCACATATTAGAACATCGTTGATCTCGCATCAACACAACTCCACCAATAGTGTTAGAATCGGTAGTTTTTGAAACCCGAAAACAACATGTTGGAGTAGGAGTTATTCAATCACTTGATGCAAGTATAACAACCATAGAAGTGGTAATGGTTGTTGTGCCCAACATAGATGTTGTCAAAAGGGGAGTACCAATTGGATTTGTAGCAAAATTGGGTAGTGGATAAAGTGGAGTTTCGATAGTAAGGAATTTGAGTCAAAGTTTGGTACTTCCAACACCTACTACTCGAGTTGCCCGCACACCTCAAATGGTGTTTACTAATCTAATAACGATTATTCATGTGAATAGGACTGTAAATCAACCATTGATGAGTTCAATGGCTGTTGAAAGGTACAAAAGTGTAGATGCTATGAATCCAAGAAGAGGATACTAAGAACCATCTCCTGTAACTACACCAATTCTTCATGATCACATAGATGGCCATTATGTTAAGCCAAACAAGGCAACTTTTAAGTATTTTGATTTCAAAAAAGATGTTAATCTACATGTTCATGTTAAAGTGTTCAATTCTGTAGTAAAAGTAAATGTAGAAACTTTTGAAGAGTATATCATCAATGCATTTAGCTATACACTAAAAGACATGACATTGGGTTGGTGCCATAATTACATGTTAAAATTTCCTGATTATACTTTTTCAGAACTTACACAGGCATTTTGCAAACGTCATCAAAAGACTCATAATGACAAGTAATTATACATGGAGCTAAAGAACATGAAGTAGGAGGAAACTTAGAGGGTGGAGGTTTACTATAAGCGGATTTAGAAGTTGGTTCATGGTTTACAAGTACTAACCAAATAATTTTTTTTAATTATTATGTTTAGAACGGGTTTGTAATCATACCTCAAAATTGCAATTGTAGGGATGAAGCGGTCAACACTACAACATAAGGAAGCAGCAATGTTGTTGAAAAAAATATGACTATTACAAAAGTAAGGAGTGCACTATCAATACCACATGGTATCAAATAGGCAATACTAGCAGAAACACAAAGTAATACAAGGAATAATGACAAACATTGCACAAATTGTGGGATGGCAAATCACAATGTGGAGACATGTAGAAAGAAAAAATAGCAAACCATGGTGGCAACCATAGAGGTAGCACAACCAAGTTAAAAAACATAGAAGACATCTTCATATGCATGTCACATCTGTGGTTTGAATGGACATAAAATGACAAATTGTCCAAAGATTGCTGAGATGCAAAAAATGTTTCATGGGAAATCTATGACAATAGTAGAGGTTCAAC
>Ga0116231_10002068_pt1 | contig 41946 bp, 33 predicted proteins | sample S1TSphgellanicum_2_FD_89695 | JGI IMG/M metagenome (GOLD analysis project Ga0116231, IMG submission 89695) | Host-associated microbial communities from peat moss isolated from Minnesota, USA - S1T2_Fd - Sphagnum magellanicum MG | ecosystem: Host-associated > Plants > Peat moss > Unclassified... | reverse complement strand
TAATTCATGTCTTCCACGATCAATACTTGTTTTGCCAAGAACAAAAAATAATTTGTAAGTTTTGTTATTCTTTGTTGGGCTTGAAATCACAACTTAAGGGGGGTTATACTTAATACCCACAAAAAAGATAAACGGACCCCCCCCCCCCCCCCAACCTTCCCCCAAACCTTCAACCTTTTCCCAATAGTAAAAACAACTTAAGGTGACTCATTTGTTTGAAAGTTAACCCATTTTTTTTTTTCTCCCTTTGCAATACCAATGTGTTATATAAATGATTTTTTGATGATCATCCATTCATATTTGATAAAATTACATTATAATAATATAAAGTTATCCATCAATTACTATTCAATTCCAAATCAACTTGCAATTAACAATTAGAAACAAGAATACATCAAAAGGAAGGAACATCATACATGGTGAAAATTTTATTGTTTGTGCCACAATATAAACATCCCACCCACAAACCCTAAACACATTAAAGTTGTCCATAAAATCTCATGAAGAAACTACTCACAAACACAATTAGTTTCACCAAAACATGGAATTAAATCGAAAAAGTGAGGAAAGTTTCAACACAATGGAAAAATAGGGAGAGAAATTGTTTTTTGCTTGAAAATTGGTCTCAACATTTTTTTTGGCTTCCACTTTTATTAGTTCACAAGGCAAAGGGACAATAACATGATAAAGTAAACAAGAAATTAGTTTGCCCAAAATCTAGGTTACAATTTTTTGACATAAACATATGGAAGTCTACTAAAAACTTTTACAAGTAGAAATATAAAACCATCAAGGCCTCCACTCAATTTGTGATGAGTTAAATAAAAAATTTGAAAACCTTTAGTATCATTAAAAAAATAACAAGTAACTTTGAAACTAACCCAATCAATATAATATTCAAAGCTATTTTTACATTAAGAATTTCATATATTATGACTATAATATACACAATTTGAAAGTACACAAATATTTTTTTAATGCTTCTATTAGTTTGAAAAAAAATTTAAATCAATATTTCATCCTTATTTCAAACACTTGCAACCTACTCTATAAAACCTAAACATCTTTGCAAGAGGATACATTTTTTAAAAAATTACTTCAATATATATTGAAGCTGTGATTTGTCAATTTTATCTTATTAAAATAAAAATCTATCCTCATATTAATCATTGAATAAAATAATATTTTTATTTTCAAGACACCAAAGTTAATTTATGACTACTTGTCATTGTTGATGACAAGGAACACAAATTATCCATTTTACCATGCTTATGTCCAAAGTGCTTTAATGACCTTCCTTTATGCCTTGTGCTCATCTTTATTTTCCTTAGAAGTGAAATGTATCCCACCATTATTCCTTCAGACATTGAAACTTTTAAATTTTCCTTAGTTTCCAAAATTTGTTGTTGGCCTTAACTATTTGGTGTTTACTATGGCTAACTTTTCGGATAACCTCAGTTGGGCATGAAATGGCAAACTAAGGTTGAAATTGACGCCCAAATTGGTGTCCAACAAGGTATGCTTTACATATAACTTTATTGTATATTGGGTATGGCCTAAATACATAATTTTCTTGTATAGCTATTATTTGGGGATCATCCAAAATCAAAATTGAAATTTTTTGAAATAATTATGAATTAACAACTCATGAGAAACTAAAGGACTTTCAAGCTTCATGGGTTCAAAAGATGATTTGTAGAAATTCAGGTGGTGCTCCTATAGCACTTTAAATTGTTTTAAATGAATAAGAAATAAGAAAGTTATGAGGTTTGAAAGTAAGAGGGGTCAAAATGAAAGAAAATGAAAAAAAAATGCACTTTGCAATTTGAAAAAAACGTATTTTGTTTAGTGCTCTTTTTGGGCTGGTCTCTTGGCTTCGCATTTCAAAGATGATTTGTAGAGCTTGAGAAGGCACTTGAATAACATTTTAAATCACTCAAAATGGAGAACAATTGAGAAAGATCTGCCAAAGTGTTCAGTCATAGGCAGGCAATCAGTGATGGGCTGATCTAACCTACCCTCTATGGCAAGTTAAAACTTCCTATGACTTGTTGTCTAGATGCATTCACTTCTATGGAACATGCCCCTCCCCATTCATGATATGCACACATGATAATACTCCAATATCACTCAAAATATTATGGGTGTGAGTGATATTGGAGTATTATCATGTGTGCATATCATGAATTTTGGGGGAAGTTGAAGCCAAAATTTTATGCCAAAATCCTACACCAGTGCAACAAAGTCTCTTCCCTTTGGGGCAGAGCCAACCAAACACACACACCATGGAGAAAGTTTGTTCAAAATGTGCTTATTGGATTTGGTCAAAGCATATATGTTTCCCCAAGAATGTCAGTTCTGCCTAGACTGACAAACACTGAAAAGCAGATAAAGTTGTCTTTGCCCCAAAGACACAACTTTAGGTGAGCTTCTTCACAACTATCAAGTTACACAAAATACAGCCAATACAGCCTTCCCAAGCCTGAAAACATGCTTTGCTGCTGACACAAGTGAAAGATCCCTTCCACTCATAAAGCACTAGGAGAATTCTCCTACTATATTGAGGGCACCTTATATGTATAAATATCCCTACTAAGAGAGATGATCTCACACCTACTCCTTAAGAGTAGGTTAGGGGGTTTAGGGTTTAGGGCAATTATGCCTACTTATAAGTGCAGGATCTTAACATCTACTCCCTAAGAGTAGATTTAGGGTTTAAGGTTTAGGGTGATTATGCCTACGTATAGGTGCAGGATCCTTACATCTACTCTTTAAGAGAAGGTTTAAGGTTTGGGGTTTAAGGTTTAGGGCAATTATGCCTACTTATAGGTGCAGGATCCCTCTCACTGATAAATAGATCCCTCTCCCCCTCCGTCACCCTATGATCTAGGTAGGTTTAAGTTCATGATAATGGTCACCCCATGCTTTATGATGGGTAAAGCTTAGGGGTGAGGGACATTCCCAAATGTGAGGCCAGAACCAACTTCGGCCTCATCCTAGGCCCCTAATTTTGGGTATGCCCTTAGCCTAGAGCTTTACCCTGCACATAAAGAGTTAAAGTTGTGTGATGCATGTTCTAAATGACCACCCACTTGGGTTATGAAACCGCAGCCAGTTTGGTTGGCAATGTCCGAAAGGGCAAGATTTACGTACTTGCTCAAAACACATGAACACATGAGACTTTTGGACCAGAGTATATTAACCTCTCAGGGATATCACTTCTTTGGGTGTTGTTTAGGAGGATGGATGCATGAGAGCATCTCCAGAGCCATTTGCTCCTGTCTGAGTGTTCATCACATCCAAGTCCTTGGATTAATTGTTTTACCCTCCTCACCCATAACCCTAAAAAGCAAGATGCCATAAAAGTGTTTAAATGAAGCAACCATGGGCAAATTATTAGAGGTGACCAATGAAATATAGTCATTTTTAGCATCCTTCAGCTCTTTCAGTGACACCATAATGTGACCCTTTGGCAAGTCAAATGGATACCCTGTATCAAAAACACAACAACATCACATTGGAGAGCTTCATTCACATTTTGGCTTTACAGTGCCACCACTTGAGATGCCTTTTAGAGGAGCCCAACCCAACGAGACACTCAAGTGTGTAAATTTGGTCTGGCACACCCATGTGATATATTATTGCCTCACTTGGAGAAAATAATTTATCACAAACAAAATTTTACTCTAATTTACATTGAAAAAATTGTGTCAATGCTTTATCCTCAAAGTGGGGTGTTCCCAAAATAAACACTCCTTGGCTCCACCTCATGTGTGCGCTTATTTTGAGAACACCATGCTCTTTGAGTGAATTACCCTACACAACACCTTCGATCTGAACACTACCCTAGCCTAAGGTCAGTTTCCACATTGACAAAACAAATATTTTTTTTTCAAAAAATGAATTCATTTAAAAATTTTGAAATTACATATTTTTCCATCATTTACTATAATATTGTGATATGAGTAGTGAAATTATTGAGAATGTAGCCTATGATAATTAGGATGATATTCAACATGTCAACTTCATATTTTTCACAAACAAATTTCATTTCATTATTTTGAGGATTGTTTAATGATGAAACTGACCTTAGGGTAAGGTATAACAAATTATGGTTGTTTCCTTCTCAGTAGGCCTTGGGGTCACAATGTCACCACACATGTGTGAGGTAAACTAAGTGATTTCTTTCATTCATTTCAATGTAAAATGTATCTGATAAAATATATTAAATGCTCAATTTTGACACTAGAGAGTAGTAAACTGTGGAGAGTAGTAAAGGTGTGGAATCACCACTGGGAATGAGCCTGGTGCCATTCTGAAAGCATAGAGAAGGCATCTGCTAATTAAAGATGCATTGTTGTAATGTTAAATTCAAGGGCTGATCCTGAAATAAATGATTGACCAGAGCATGCTGCACTGGTAACTGCATCAGTTCTGCTAGATTGAACTCCATAATATAGCTCCAATTTTGAGGAAAGGAGAAGAAGAAGAAGAAGAAGAAGAAAAAGCCTGACTATATTTGCAGCCATCTCTTTGCTTTTTACACAGGACCCACATTTGGATTGCAGCTTCATTTTGACCCCTTCTTCTTCTTCTTCTTCTTCTTCTTTGACCAGTTTGGCATTGTATTCCCCCCGGCAGAGCTCTTAATGAACCAACCCACTATGCATAGGTGCTATAGGATCTGATTTTCCATCTCCGATGAATTTAATATCATGGTGGTGAAGCTCTCCTCACATGAGGAGGGTGAGTACTCATTTCACAACCAAATGTAGTTTTGTAAATGACTATAAGGGCGATAGATGGAGGGCTACTTGGAGCTCCCAAACAAAATGCAGTTCCCTAAACGGTTATAGGGATGCTAGATGGAGGGTTACCTAGAGTGTTTGGATCTCCAAGCCTAAAAGCTTCCTGTCTGCCCACTGGCCTATCTACCCTATGCCCAGCCAAATCTGAAGTTGACTTACCTACTGAGGGCAATGATAAATGATGATGATGCTCATGATGTTGATGATAATGGTGGTGGAGTGCATGTTGATAATGATGATGCTAAGATTCAAGAGCAATAAGGAGGCCTAATCATGTAAATGACTCTACCCGGGTATGGTTAGTGCTCTCTCTTCTTCTTCTTCTTTATTTTTTTTGACAAATATTGTAAATTTTTTTATCAAACAAATTGGGGAAATTTTAATGTTTTCTAGTGCAATTTCAACTAATTTGGCAATCTTTTGGGGGAAAAGAAAAAGAAAAATCCTACTTATGGCGGGTAAATTCAAGCCTGCAACAATTGAAAGAGGAAATGTTCCAGGAAGTTTCTCCCCCTCCCCCCCCCTGCCCCCAAACCCCACTCCCCCCACACCCAACACAAAACTTAAACAAACCACAGTTCATTTACACAGTAGGTATTGAGTTAACCCCTGGTAAACAATTCTCAAAATGTGGGACCAATTGAAAACTACATCTACTTAGTAATCAAATGGTAAGTAAACACTTGGCTAATAAATAACTACCTAAACACTTGGTAGGTACCTAAACATCCCTCAAAATGTGGCACCAAAGGAAACTAACTCTATGGGTTCCAAACTTCCAACTTTAGTAGGTAGGCTAGTTAAGTCTCTACCCTTTACTTACACACAGGGCAGGTAGAGCCAATAATAAAAAGCCAATAGGTAGGTAGGTAGGTAAGTAGGTACGTAAGAAAACCCACATAAGAAGAAGAATGTGTGTAACATGCTGCTGTTGGACTTGCAGAGCTCATGTTTGTGAAAATCCTTAGTTTTGCAGCACTTGCCGTTGCTGCTGTTGTTGTTTGTTGCAGTTTTTGTTGCTGTTTAGTTGGTGCTTTTTTTCTTTTTTTTTGTTGCTACAACTGGTGCTGTTTTTGTTGTTCTTGAGTTTGTTGTTGTTGTTGCATTCAGTTTGTTGCTTTGAAGGTTCTTCTGTGTTTGCGGGGGTGTTTTGTTTCTCTGATTGACTTCTTGCGTTTTTGTTGTGTTTGCTTCGTCATTTTCCCTTGATTCATTCTCGTGTTGCATATGCTGCGGGAAATCTGAGCTCCGGGAGTGTTTTTGTAAGACTGGTGTTGAGAGCAGGGAGGGGGAGCTTTTTTTTAGAGCTGCTGCTGTTCTGTTGGAAGAGATCAGCAGCCCGTGGCATTGGAGTTCGTGTTGTTGTGGAGGCAATGCTTGTCGGCTGTGCGTTCTGAGCAGCAGCAGCAGCAGGAGTAGGGAAGCATTCTCAAGGAAATTGGGTGTTTGGAATTAAGGAGATCAGGAAGTGGTGCAGGTGAAGCTCGAGAACAAGAAGAAGAAGAAGACGATACCTGATGGGCAGGTCGGATAGAAGAGCGCCGAGTCGCATTTGCTCCACTGCACTCGAGCTTCGAACCCAACAAGTATCTTCTTCAATGGTGGCCCTCACACTTGTACTTCCCTCTAGCACCGTTGTTTCTCTTAGCAGCAAGCACCCTGCGTCGGTGTCTTCCTCTTCTTCTCCTCCTCCGTCTCCAGATACGCCGGATCAAACTCCTCCAGCCTGCGTGAAGCCAAGTCTGCAAGCTTGGCCGCAAGGTGTGTTGCAGCTAATGCAGCAGCAGGTAGAGGCGCTGAGTTCTTCTCGCAGGAACTGTGGCAGCAACAACGAGGAGCAGCCCGGCAAACGGAAACGCGAGAGCGAGCAAGAAGAGAAATCCCTTGTTTTGAAGCGATGCGAGGAGAAGGCTGCTGCTTCTGCTGGAGTCGAGGTGGAGCTTCATGCGCAATCCCCTCTGCCGGAGGACTGGGAACAGTTGTTGGATCTGAAGGTAAGCTTGGATTCCAGGTTCTGTATGCGATCCATGCTCGCTGCTCTACAATCTTCTGTGGCGCAGAGATCGACAAACTTCCATAGCTCGAGAGCTTTCCTGATTGCCACAGCTTTTGTTTGTTGGTTTGTTTGTCTGTCTGTCGCAGACGGGTGAGCTTTACTATTTCCACTGGGGTTCATGCAAGCGAGCAAAGAGTGATCCCCGAGAGTTGTTGCGGAAAGCGAATGAATCCGTGCAAGCTCTGGAGCTCAAAGCTCAGGTTCGTGGCTTCACACCCAAGAAGGACAACGAGGAAACTCACCAGTCTTGTACTGTTGCTGCCGCACCAGAAGACCTCCTGATTGCTTCTTCTTCTTCTTCTTCTTCAGAAACTGACAATGGGGACGATGATGATCATGAAGAGGAGAGCAGCAGCAGTAACTGCGAGAACATGGGGATGGTGGCATTGAGCTGCGCCCATTGCTCAATGTTTGTATTGCTATCACTGTCTTCTCCTTCTTGCCCCAGCTGTGGAGAGTACTTGCATGCAGATCATCATCACAGATACGGATAGTCATGTGGAGGAAAGGGTTTTTGTTGTGTAGGAAAATGTAACACGGGTTGCACTGCTTAGTTTCATTGTCAGGAAAAAGACAATGACAATGACTCTAAGCAGAGCTGTGGTGAGAAGAAGAGGAGCAGCAGCAGCAACAGGAGAATCCTAAACTCTGAAAAACAAGGCTGGATGCCAAGACCATTCCTGGCTCTCTTTAACTGCCACAATCACCACTGCCCTTGACATTTTGCTTAGGGCCATTGTCAGGAACAAGCTATTGACAATGCCTCTAAGCAGGTGAAAGATTGGCACCTCTGAAGCAGATTAGGTCAGAGGCAAAGAGCCCTATCAAGTGCATGAAGCAATCAAGCATGAGAAAAGCACAGCGTCCAGGACAGAAGGAGGACAAGAACAAGGTCAAGACCCAAAGCCCCTGAGGGTTTTGGGAAGATACCATGAGAAGACAGATTTGTTAACATGATGAAGAAGAGGCATTTGAGAGCAGGACATGGCATGATCAGCAACTGTATTGTGCAAATCCATCCTCTTCTAGTGCTTGGTGCAAGCACTTGAAAGGTATTGTACTTTTTTTTTGACAGTTTTCAGAACTGCAAGTTTGCAGAAGACAGCTTGTCTTCCATAATCTTGTTTGTGTGTATTCATGTTTTTGCATAAGTCCTGATTGCATGTGTTTTTGTTGACAGTTGCATGTATGCTTTTGAATGGTCCTGATTGCATGTGTTTTGTTGATGGTTGTGTATGTCTCTGCATAATCCTGATTGCATTTGTTTTGTTGGTGGTTGCATGTATGATTTTGCATGAGTCCTGATTACATCTGTTTTGTTGATGGTTGTGTGTATGTTTTTGTGTAGTCCTAATTGCATGGGTTTTGTTCATGGTTGCATGTATATTTTTGCATAAGTCCTGATTGCATGTGTTTTGTTCATGGTTGCATGTATGTTTTTGCATAAGTCCTGACTGCATGTGTTTTGTTCATGGTTGCATGTATGTTTTTGCATAAGTCCTGATTGTATGTGTTTTGTTGATGGTTCCATGCATTTTTTGCGTAAGTCCTGATTTCATGTGTTTTGCTGATGGTTGCATGTATGTTTTCGGCATACTCATGATTGTATGTGTTTTGTTGATGGTTGCATGTATGTTTTTGCTTAGTCCTGATTGCATGCATTTTGTTGGTGGTTGCATGCATGTTGTTGCATTGTCCTGAGTGCATGTGTTTTGTTGATGGTTGCTTGTATGTTTTTGCTTAGTCCTGATTGCATGTTTTTTTTGTTGATGATCACAGAAGTTCAGTCGACCTTTGGTTGGCAGTAGTAGCATTGCAAAGTCTCCAGTATCAGGGATACCATGCCCAGTGTCTTTCTTTCCAGTGTAGTTTTTTTCTTTTGTGTGTGTCTACATCCCTGTGAGTGGGATCACTCTCACCTCAAGGAATCTGCCTCGAAAGAGTTTTTTTTGTTCCATGTGTTCTTCTTACAAGCATTTACAAGATGTACACTTGCTGCTCACAAGATTGCACACACCCAGAGAAGATTGTGTCAAGAATGTCATACCTTTGAATTCCACATTCCAAGCTACTTGATATACAATTAGAGGGTTTTGATCTGAGTCTCCTCCAGCAGAATCATGGACAAAATCTGGTGAGACCACAGAACATGAATGAGATGCTCCATAATGAGAATTCTTCACAAACAGACATGGGTTTTGGACTGCCAGCAATAAGATCTGACACAAACCCTTGTAGATGAATTGAACCTGAAAGCTGGATTTGAAGGTCTTGATCTGAGCCTCAAACAGCAGCAACACAGGGCAAAGAAAAGATCCAGAAGAACCAGAAGTTTTATATGAAGGTTGGGCTTATTTTTCTAACTGTGGCTTTGATTTTTCAGGACTGCTGGCCCAGGGTCCCTTACCCACTGGTTCTTTCTTTGAAAAAGAGAGAACTGCACAACACTCGCATAAAACTCAAATTCAATGAATGGAAGGATCTTTTCACAAACAAAAGCAGCTAAACACTATGCACCTTCAACTCAACGAAAAGGTTTAACTTGTCAATGGTGGTGCAAAGATAATGTAGTTGATGCTGGTCTTGCCTAACTAGAATGGAAGTGACACTTGACAAAATGAAAGAAAAGGTTTTATCACTGAAATTCTATCTGCTACACCAAGACATTTCTTTTGTGTTACTTGACAAATTTTCAATATCACAAAATTGGGAAAAAAAAAATCTTGATCATGTGGCTACTGTTAATCTCAAGTAATTATATTACTTATTCTGTATTCAACTTGCATGGCAACCCTCCCTTTAGATAAATTGCTTGCATAATTATATTCAATTCTAACCATGCTATGTGGGGTGGAGGGGCAAATGGACACCAAAAGGCACACATCATGTACCTTTGAAAATTTTGAAAGATCAATGTTTTATAGTTTGATGCAATTTTATTTCCGAATTAAACAAGCAAGGAGGCTCCAAAAGGATGGTTTTGAACTTGTAATTCTCTTTTTGGTGGTTGAAGTACTTGTCTCCAAACACCCCTTTTTGGGTTGAATTGTTGAAAATTCATCCTTGAGAATAGGCCATCCTTTCTTGCTTGCATCTCTATCTGATTCCCTATGTTCCTTCAAATGCATGTGTTGAATTGTTGCTAGTAGTTCACCTTTTTGCTTGCACCTTTTATTGTTTGTCTTTCTATTGGATTGCCCACCTCCTTTCAAAAACCTGCATTGAATTGTTGAAGGTTTGCCTTTGGACTTGCACCTCCTTTTCTTCCTTTCATTTCGAACACGTGCCCTCAAATAGTTGGGTTGAATTGTTAAAGAATGTCTACATTTTGACATGCACCTTCGCTTCTTGCATTCATCTAATCTATTTGATCCCACACATCCTGTTAAATGCATGGGTTTAACTGATGATGATTCAACTTTGAGCTCACATTTTCTTTTCTTGCTTGCAATTTTGTTGAGTCTGTCATGTCCTCTTGGATGTTTTGTTGGCCTTTGGGCATGACCACATTTTGTGAATAGGTTTTGCTCAAAAGCTTGTCTATCTTTACCTTCTTGCAAGCAACTTTTTTTTGGATTGACATTTTCTCTTCCAAATTTGATGCTAGAGGAGGGTTTATCATCACCTTTCCGTACAATTAATCTCAAACGTGCAAGCTGAAGTGATTCTTGAAAGATTTGAATTGGAACAAAAGTTGCAATTTCGGAATTTGAAGCATTGAGTGAGAAGGCAGTGTCAGCACAAAAGGTGTTCACTCCATCATAAAGGTTTTGCAAGCTTTTTTGAAGATCTATCTTACTTTGAGTAGCTTTGAATTTGGTCTTGGCTACTTTGAGGCTATGGAACCTCAACTTCCTTCCGATCCGAAATGCTGCAACATGAATCCCCTTGAGACAACCCCAATCATCAACCACAAGTCCACCTGAGCAGTTGGGGAAACAAAGATAATCGGCAACAGCTTGTTTCCAGCCATTAAAACAAACACGACCTGAGAAAATGGCTGGAAGCTTGAGTCTTCTCTCAATTTCAGGTTCCTCCACAACTTGACACTTCTCACTTCCTTGCACTACTTTCCTATTCTTGTAGGTAGCAATAATTTTTCTGTCTAGAACTTCCAGGAACCCAAAGCAGTGCACATTGTCTGCAAGGGAGACATCAAGTGCACATGAAAGATGTGTGGTTTTGTGCTTTAAAGGATCAACAGGTTCAGCTACAAAGAGATCTAGCTCTGGACTACAGAGGTCATCTTTAATCCGAGCTTCAAACATGAGGCTTTGTGGACCCACATAGTTGGGGTACTCAATAAAAACCTTATACTTTCCTTCCCCCTTTTGACCCAGGGCAACCTCCACAGTGTGCCAGCATCCTATGGACTCTCCACTGGTGCCCACAAGCCCAACTGTTCCTCTACAATTCTCAACATCAGTAATGTTTCCTTGCTTGCAATCTTTGGTACAGACAAATACTCGACCCACATAGCTGATCACATTCTCAAACATATTGGTTATGTCTGGTTTTTTCCCCATGAGTACTTTGGAATCTGCAATCAAACCCATTGAGAAAGCCTTGAAATTTTTTGTGTTTTCACCAAAATTCAATATCTTAGTCACTTCAATAGTAACATGGAGCATCATTGCAAGGGAACCAAGTATTCCAATCAAGCTGTCATAGTAACTGACCTTCACTGGTTTGATCAGTGCAAGAGGGATTAGGTTTAGCCAAGATTGGTGACGCTCGGATAATCAGCTTCTTCACATTCCTCAATCTAGCATTATCATCAGGTGAAACATAACCCTTCCTGCGACAGATCTCTACAAACCAAGTTTTTGGAACTCCATTCAGTTCCAGTTTCTCCTTTATTTGTTTGAAAGTTGGGTGCATCATATCCCATTCAATTGTCTTTTGCTCCTCGGGAAGTTCCACCTCCAACATCACCATTCTCGTGTTCCTTATAAACTAGTCAAGTCTCAGGCTCTTCATAAAATCAAATCCTTCCAAATTTTTGGTGATTTCAGTCTGTTTGCCATCTCTCAATTTGGGTCCTCAACTCCATTTCAACAAATATCCAAGGTAATGTCCATAAGAGACCAAAACCTATGTCATTCTTCCTCCTTGATGAATGTCACAATTTTGTGTCAGAGTTGTCTCTTCAGTATGGAAAGGATATGCCCTTTGGGTGTGAACACCTCCTGTGTCTGACTATGAAAAGGCATGAAAAGAAATTCATAGGACCTTCCATATAGGTAGTTTGTTGTCTTCCCACATTGCATACACACAAAAAACCATCATCAGCTTGTCAGGGGCCACCCATTGACAAACTTCTCCTCAAAGCAGCTGTCGAAAGAAACACCACTTTGAGTGGGCCACCTGTGACAACATGTGATCTTTGCTGATGCACATATAACTTAAGCATGTTGTGCATCACAATGTAAAAGAAAACCACATAAAGGTTTGCATTGTGGTTGCGAGATCCAGATTGCCACATACCCTTGATCAATCAAAGCAAAACAATTTTGTCTGAGAAAAGCATCCAAGCAAAGCATTACCCTATACAATCGAACCCTTTTGCTTGACTAAATACCAAGTGTAGTTATACTATCTTCACCTATTTCCTCTGCATTCATATTACTGTCTAATTCACAATGATCAGATTTTAGGGCCTCATATCTCTTACACATTTGGACTTTTGTGCAATATCAATGACATTCAAGGGCAACACCTAGACATCTAAGCCAGGCCATTCCTGGTTTCTATTGACTCCTCTACATAAAATACAAACCCAAGTTGGCTAAAATCATTGATGTAGCAACCTCCATCCACCATATGCTCCCTTATTTCCACTGGAAGAATGCACAATGGACAGGTGTGAGCTTGGAGTTTCTTGTCAAGGAGTTGTGATTGTGAAAAGAATGAATTTTCTTGAAGAAATGATGAGAAAATTGTACATATCTTAGTTTGTCATTAGAAGTCCACATTTGTTTTCTCTTGGTGGAAAGCTCAGAGTTGGTTTCAGTACTGAAATTTGCTGTTTCTCCATGACTTTGTCATGCTAATCCTGATTAAATGCTGTGCAAATGACTAATTATCAGGAAACCCCCAACAGCTCTTCACTATGGACTTCAAACCTAAAATGTTCTCAACACCTTTCTTTCATCTGGTAAAGAGGACTTTGGGAACTCAGATGAACACAGCAGCCCCTGTTTTCCTGTAAAATGTACATTGAAGAAGTCCTTTTCTATGCATGCAGTTGTTGCACTCCAGGATTTCTCAAACGCATGATGCAAAATTCAGCTTCCTATTGACACCACACTGGTTTATCAGGTGCTCTCAAAGGCAGTTGGCAGACCTTTTTCCAAGAATTGCAGAGCACATCTGCAGGATCTGTGCAGTAAAGTCCCAGGCTAGAAACTTGGAATTGCATGCTGATCAACTGCTTCCCATGCTCTGCCTCCACTTTGGCCTTCGCTAGTTCCAACTCCTCCTCTGACAGATGCCCATATAATAGACTCATGTGAGGCATATACTCTGCAAAAAGCTCCACCACATTCAGTGCATGGCCAGATGAATGATGACAAGGATCATGGTCAGTGAGCATCTCTTGATGTCCCAACCAACTGCATACCCCTGCAATTCTGAAGGTCCACCTAAGTAGGTTATAAGTTTCTGTAATCTTCACAGGATGATGACATTGAGCATCAACGTCCCTAATACTATACAGCAAGTGCTGGGTGCTTCTACCAATTTGCTATCCAGAAGCTTTGCTCCATGGCTGCAAAGACCACAAAACTATTGCAAGAAAAAGAATGAAAATCCTATCTGCATCCCTGCTACTTTACATGGTAATCACCCAGATCAGATTGTCACTTTCAGCTACAAGCTGTTAGCTAAGTAAATAAGTAGCAATGAATTGGAAACTGCATGCATCCTTTCATGTCAATGTGCAAGTTTCAATGCTTAATGATGAGATGGAGAGTGTGTGTTAGGGATGATGGAGCTTTCTTTTCCTCATTTCAGTGGTATCATCTCCCATCTCCAAGAACCCGAAACAGCCTTGTGCTTGTATATGTGCATCCACAACCTGCACATCACAAACCTTCCTTCCTTCATCAATCCTGGATCCATATATTCTTTGCTCTTTTGCTCTATTCTTTGATCCAAAACATGAGAAAGTCGCTGTCCTTACCATGATGAGAGAAAGCCGCATAGATACAGAATCTGCTCTTTCTCCTTCAGAGCTTTTTCTGATCAGAAAAGCTCTGAACAGAGAGTGAGTACCTACCACCGGAGTGAGATTGAGACTAGTGTCACAATGAGATTGTGGAACACGCAACCATTTCATTGGAGAAGGAAATTTGCATTGGCTTCAGACACAACAAATGATTGTTCTAGCACCTCCAAAAACATTGACAATCATTTCCTACAACAATGCATTAGGATTGTTTCTCAAAAACAAAGCTACAATCCACATATGAGATCATGATCAGTGTTCTTTCTTTTTCAAATTTGTGAGGTAGGTGGTTTGGTGATTATCCACAAGAGGACTTAGCCAACAAATTTGGTTATATGTCAGAGATTAAAGTAAACAAAATTAGGATTCCTCATACATAGGACGGAATCCTAATAATCTCATAATGTGACAACTTGGGCTCATTTTTTCAAAAGAAAAGTCCTTTGAATCATTGGCACCTTCACCCCTTTTTTTTGGTCCCTTCAGGCATGCAAAAATTAGCCCCCAAAAAAGTCTGTCTTGACAAAAGTCTCTTGTGTGCGAAATGGATATGGCATGTTCTTCAGGGACAGTTGCAAACAACGATGTTTGAAGAAGAAAGAAAGAAAGAAAACTCTAAGGAAGGTGTCTTAATATGACGGCTTCAGAATTGTTTTCCTCGTAATTTGGCGACTTGGGCGCATTCTTTCACAAAAAAAAAGTCATTCGTGTCATTCGCATCTCCACTAATTTTGTAGCCAGGATGCGAAAATCCGCAAAAAAGCCAAAAAAATCTGTCTCGACAAAAGGATCTTGCGTGCGATATGGATATGGAGATGGCATGTTCTTCAGGGACACTTGCAAGCAACGATGTTTGATGAAGAAAGAAAGAAATAAAACACCAAGCAAGGTTGGTTTCCCAATAGAAAGAAACCGACGCCGACCGACCGACCTCTTGAGTGCGTTCGATTGTGAGGTAAACGCATTGATGGAAGTCTTGCCCAGTTTTGACGCCGGTGATCTTGTAGGTGTAAGGGAGAGTGGTGGCGCACAGGTCCTTGAGCGATTCTTGAGCTTTGGAACGCAACACGGGATGCGCGTCCAGTACCGTCACATGGGGCTGGAACGAAGGCCCCGCGTGCATCTCGCTCAGCTGTGTCATCACCAAATGCAGACTCGCAATGTAGTCTGGCGGGATGGCCCAAACCGTGTACATGCCTATTGTATCTGGTTCCGGTGGAGGAGAAGGTATCTCCTCTGCCTTCTTCTCTGCTGCTACAAGAGGATCATCTCCTTCACCACCCGGCGATGATTCCGGCTTCTTCTGTCCTCCTCCTCCTCCTCCTCCTTCCACAACTTTTGCAGCCTCGCCTTTTGACGTCGCCATAATATTGCTGGACAGACTCCTCAATAACCAGCGCCGCAAACTTCCGTCGTCGTCGTCTTCTTCTTCATCAACGACCTTTCAAATGCAGCAAACTTCCTCCTCCGAGCAGGGCCACCCATACTTGGCATTTTCCCTGCAACAGTATTTCTTGATTCCAACCCCCAACCATGAACATGAACCTGGGACACTAATAACAAACCACCTGGACTAATCAATACATCCGGCCGATCAAGAGCAGTTGTTAGACTCTGCTATGGCTTTTGCCAGTCTCAGCATATTGAGCAAAAAACTGAGCCACAGCCATTCTACTGATCATGAGCAGGTGTTAGACTCACTATGGCTTTTGCCAGTCCCAGAATCTCGAGAAAAAATGCTGAGTCATAACCATTTTATGGAGCCTGTCTCATATATTTTTACCGATCTTCATCCAAAATATGTTGTGTAGTATGTGCTATCATCATCAACCCCACTTAAAATCTGCAATTCCCAACAGAAAGCAACAAATCATCATAAGACCCACAAAGCATCAAGAAAAACCCACACTGTGCACAGTTACCAACTAAAAATATTCATCCTCCAGGAGTTGACAATGCAAGCAATTGAGATAGGAGCAAAATGTGAGGAGTATTGCATGCACATGCAAATTTGTTTGCACCCTGATTTTGTTTCACACATTTCCCAAAAAGAAACTCCCTATTTGGATTTGGAGCCACCTTCCAGGACTGTGAAAATCCTCTTTGCAAGCAAATTCTGTCCTTGTTTTGAGAGAGAGTCAGATGCAGATAGAGAAAGAGAGACACAGACAGACACAGACCCAGAGAGGGACAGATTAGCCAATGGTCTTGTGAATGTAATAATTTTGGCTTCCAACAAGATTAGTGGTGGTTACATGGGGTTGTTGCTCCAGACAGAAAAACTTGACCATTGAGTTTCAGAGGAGAAAACGACCTGTCTAGACTACCCACTATTCCTGTGTCCTGAATTTCAAAAGAGGTCCTCGTGTCATTGCCCTACTTATCTAGCAAAACTCTTTGGGCTTCTGCACTTCAAGGATTTATGGACAATTTAGCTACACGTAAAACTCAAAATCCTAAAACTCAAATTTCTATTTCCGCCTCATTTTGAGAAGCTTGAGTGCAAGTACTTCTTGCTCAGCAAGAGATAATTCATCAACTCCACCTGAAACCCTAGTTTCACCTTCCTCTTCCCTTTTGACTGTCCTACTTTTTCTTCCCCTATTTTTCTGCTTCCGCAGAGGCATATCACTTTCTTCACTACCACCCTCCACCTCACTTGACTCATACTCCTGAGTTTGTCCCTTTCGTTTTCTGTAGTCTTCTTCTTCTTCTTCACTCTCACTATTACTTATCTCATCTGTAGGCACAGCATGGCCCAACTTGATGCCAACAGCCTCATCCTCATCATCCTCTGCTCCTGCCTTGGCTTTTTGTTTCTTTTTGTGTCTCTTGTCCCGAAGCCGCTGTTTCTCTAATAACCTATCCTCCTTGTCACGCTGCTTCATTTCCACTTTCAGCTGTCTGAAACGTTCTCCAGCTGCCATTGCAATGTCTTCCGACATCCCTGTAAGTATAGCCCCAGCACTCCCAAGTATATGTGAGCACATCTTTGATTTCACATAAGCACTACTTCTCACATATAAGTTCAAGCTCAAAGTTCTCACTGATTAAAACAAATGGAAAACAAACTTGCCTGTGTCACTACAAACCATCTTGCCAGTCCTGAAGTAACTCAAACACTGCTCATGCACTGACACCCTCAGCTAATGCTGGGAGCAGGGACACTCTTAACCTAGCATACCTCATGCTGTGTCATTTGCACTCAGATTCACGATCTTAAACACATGTTTTCTAGAGAACATGATGTACATCCCTGTCTTACCTGTGAGGCCACCAGATTCATTTCTCTGCTGGGCAAGGGCTGCAAGAGGTGGCATAGCAGTGCCCTCCTCATCAAACACCATCCGTTGTCCTCCAGCCCTACTTGTGTCAATTTTTAGCTTCTTCTTTTTCAAAACCTTCACACCAGAGCTGCACAGGAGAAAAGTTTCCTACCACCCTTCAGTGACATGGCCAGGTACCATGGTACTTGTAAACACCCCCAAAGACCTGGCAGGTTGCCACCACTGAACTGAGAAACCCAGAACTAGGGCAAGAGATGCAAGAGATGATTTAAAGAGCTATACCGTCACTTCCTTGGTAGAGAGACTCTCCATTCTTTCATACTTGCACAATAACCATAGTCCAATAAATGCAGTCACTCTGCAGCCTACAAATCCCCAAAAGACTGTTCACAAATACAAGATTCATACTTGACATCATCTTTGAGCCATGAAGTTCACCATCCATATGTGCCCAACAACCTTCCTTAAGTTCCAGGAAGGATTCCTCCCTAAACACTAAGGGAAATAAATGGTTTAAACGGTTGGATCACCCACCTCTTTGCCTTCATCTGTTTTGCTTCTTGGTCTTCATCCTCCTCATCCAAACTTTTCCGAGGTCTCTTCTTTTGAAGAAATTCATCTTCATCAGTCCCATTGTTGTCATCACTCTCCATGTCATCTTCATCTTGTGCCCTCATTTTCACAAATGCTGATGACAGCACAGTGTTGTTTTTTCGATTAAATAGTCGGTCCAGTTTGCTTCTCTTCTTGGCATTCTTCTCATCTCCCTCCTGCACTTCTGTCTTGGCCTCATCATTGAGAGCCATATGTTTGACCTCCTTGCCATCTTGAGGTTCAACATCTTCATCACTACCTGCTTCACTTACATCCTGTACCCAATGCATAACCTCAGTGACCTTGGTGGCCTACAAGGCAAAATAATATAAATGTACAACAGCATTTGTTCAATGACAAACAACAGAACAGCAGTCTACTGCTTTGGTAATCTCTTACTGCCAGAATTTTTGACTTTATTTATGTTTCTGCGATGGCCCAGATGACATCTTCCAGAAAACTATTGGCAACAATCAACTTCATTGAATTGTTCCTTAACTCTGCAGCACGTAACTTTTCACACACTTCATCACAGCAATCGAATATATGACTTATGGTATTTTGTCTAGTGTGTTATTGCATGTGTGACACCTATGGAACTCTGAACATCCCATGCTGATGGTTGTCCACACCACAATTAAGGATGCCATTTCATTCCAACTGTTGAGATGCATTGAAATCAAAGCTAGTACTAATACTACAAACTAGTTAATGACGAACCCTAAAACCTAAACCCTTCATTGAGTCGGATTTGAAGAAAGGCAAGTAGATCTGAAATTCCTCTCAGAATCAGCATCTTACCTGGTCAGAGTCTCCACCAGTCCCTTGTTTACTTGATTTAGACCCTTTCCTCAAAAACCTTATGCGAGGTGTTGTGGGCAAGCCCAAGGATGCTGCATACTCAGCATGAGGAAGCTGATGAACATCAAAGATTGACTTATCAGATCTCAAATGTATTGAGCGTAGATAAGTGACAAAAGCACGCTGGGCCATGTACTTCAAGTCTGGGTCTTTAGAAAGTAGCCCTGCCAGTGCCCCTGAAACTGGCTGCATCTTAGCCTGGTTTGCCTGTCATACACAACAGTCATTTATTATAGAACAGAAACTTCACGGAATTCTCATTTGGTAAAGGGTTGAGACAAACATCTCCTATTCTCATTCTGCAAAGTTCCCTGCCAAACAATCACCTTTAAGACGTAGTCATGCAACCACTGAATCGAATTGACCATGTAGCAACACAAAGTTGGATGATCATAATCACAGAGACATGCAAGAATGCAGCACCCTCAGTACAAAAAGTCCCATCCACCTACCATGCTATAGAGGCCTTGAGATTACAATCTTTAAGAGCTCACATGGCAAACTGCTTTGAGGGGCTGCCAGACAATTAGGAAAGCAAAAGGTAAGCAAAAACCTTAATCAACTTGATCGGGATCTTCATTGCCTCAAGTGCTGCAAGCATACTCTGCTCTGAAGGTAACAGAAACATGAGGGAACGGCCTGTTGCAGTGTAGCGTGCTGTGCGACCTACCCGGTGTATGTATGATGGAACATCCTCTGGGCAATCCACCTATTTATCATAGCATGCAGTTTCATGTTACAAAACCTGATATGTGGACTGTCTACCAGCTCTGGATAATTGAGATGACCACTTGACAAAATCCAATGCAATCAGACACCCAAATAAAAACTCCTGCATCTAGGTGTTGACCAGACAGGAGGCTACAATGTGTTGTACATTGCAACAGGTGGATGTGCAAGCTTGAATTTCCTTAGACCTAATCCATAGTTATTTCATGGGACCAGTTGTTTGTGGGATAGGAACACTGACAACACCTGAACTACCCAGTCAACAGTTGGGAAGTCCAAGCCACGAGCAGCCACATCTGTAGCAAACAATACTGCATGTTTGGTCTCACAAAATTTGAAAAACACCACCATGCGCTGCATTTGCTTCATGCGCCCATGCAAACACATCAAAGGGACCCCAGGCCGTAAACGTCGGAATGCATCATGCACAAATTTCACCTGCTCTCACCATGGCCCACAATGTGCACTTCTCATCAATAGTTGACATGAAAAAGCATCCAACAATAAGGGATGTCATAACCAAAGGTAAAAGACACAATGCAGAAGGGACTGAATAACCAATAACCCTGAAGATGAATGGTTGATTGGAGATTTCCAGTCAGGGCCCTCCTACACCTCAACTGTGATAATGTAACACCCAAACCTCCAGAATCAAGCCGTATGAGGACCCTGAACTGATAATAAAAGGAAAAAAAGACAGGATACCTGTTTGCAGCTTGATAGAAATACAAGGGTCTTGTTGTGAAGGTGAGTCTTTATAAAACTCCAAAGCATATCCAACTTCTCATCCAATGGTACAATCATGGCTGTCTGGTGTAACCGTGCTGGTGTTGCAGCAGCTGATTCCGCATGCACTGCAAGAAACTCAGGGTCCGACATGCTTAAACGTGCCAGATCTTGAACTGACCGTGTCTGAGTTGCTGAGAAAAGCATAGTCTGCCTCTCTTTTGACAGCTGTGCCAATATCGCATTCAATGTGCCTGCAAAACCCATGTCCAGAATACGGTCTGCCTCATCCAATACCAACACCTGCCATCAAGCACACCATCACCCCACAAAATCTTTCACATTGAAAACAGACTCCAGAAGAAGATGAGCAATAAATGCAAAGTAGACAAAGGATACTAACACCTCCACAATGCAATGCAGCAAATGCCACAAGGAGCACATCATGTACATCCCAGAGTATTACAAAAGACTGAACTCCAGAAAGGAAGGGGCAAGTTTCTAAACTCACCTGCAGCTGTGAGCAGTCGAAATTGGGGGTCTCGTCCATGTGCTGCAACAGCCTGCCAGGTGTGCACACCAGGATATTGAGGCCTGCTACTGTCTCCTTCTCTGTTTCCACTCCCTTGCGCCCACCAATCAGCAGCCCCCCACTTAAGGAGTGATGCTTACCCACCTTACGAAGCTCATCAAATATCTGCATTGCAAGTTCTCGGGTGGGAGAGATGATCACTGCCCCAATTCCATCCATTGCACCCCATCGAAGACGATACAGCTTCTCTATCACCTGAAGCCACAAACAAAACATTTCCCAACACCATTCTAAGCACCTTCTCTAGTACCGAAACCACTAATCCTTTGTATTGCAATCAGCCAAGGCAGTATATTAGTTACATCCAAATTACTGCAAACTATGAAAAAGGCCTTGCAGTGCATTTTTTTCATATCTACTGCACGCAAAGAATGGAGATTAGAATGTCCACTTGAAGCATGAAAAGAATTGAGGGCAAGAGAGACGGAGAAAGGTAGGGTTTAGGGTTTAGGGGGAAGAACCGGAATGAGGAATGCGAGGGTTTTGCCAGAGCCGGTCTTGGCAGCTCCCAAAACATCGTGGCCACATAAGGCGTGAGGCAAGGACGCCCTCTGGATGGCGGTCATGTGCGTATACTTGGCCTCCTTCAAGCCTCGTTGACTCCGGTCTGAGAGCGGCAACTGCGTGAAACGCTTAGCTCCAACGTAAGGCCTGGGTTCCACGCGACTTCCCTCCTCATCTTCCTTGGGTAGGGTTACTGCCAAGGGATTGGAACCAGGAGCAGGTGCTCCCGCTGCAATTCTGGTTTCCAGAGCGTCGATCTCGTCCTGATCATCTACCTTCTTCCTTTTCCATTTCCCAGCTCCTCCTCCTCCTCCTCCTCCTCCTCCTCCCTTCGCCACTTTCTTCACTTTCCTTTTCTCATCTCTTCTCGACCCTGGGGATGGGACAGCCATGGCAGAAGAACACACTGTTCTCGGTCACCAAAATCTCTGTTCGTTTTCTCTCTCTCTCGACTTCTCTCAAGTCCCATCTGCGAATCTTTCCACTATCAAAAACTGGATTAGGGTTAGGGTTAGGGTAAGATCAGCTGCTGAGAGGTGTCTGCTTCTGGCAACAAGAACACGACTCTCTGTTGGCGGACTGAATATTTGTGTTGCGTGTTGTCGTAGTTGTGGCGTAAGTTAGCGATGGCGGGGGCCGGAAAATGGCTGGGGATGGAGAGGGGGAAGGCACAAAACCTACTGGTGGCAGGGGGGCTCTCGGCGTTTGTGGCGTCGATCTACTTCTACACCATGAAAGCAGTAGGCGGCTCTGATGATCTGCAGGAGGCAGTGGAAACCTTTGAGAAAGAGAAGGCGCGGCAACAGCAGCAGCAGCCCCAGACACAGAAAGCGTCTGCCTCTGGATCTTCATAGATCGAGTGCGTGACAGCAGGTTCTGGGATGCTCATACGATTTCTCGGGGTGAGCAAGATTCTTTTGTTTTTTTGCGGGGACTTATTCCTTTGCAGGAGGAGTTTTTGCGAACAATTTTGAGCTTTGCATCACTGTGTTTATGATGTAGATGGCGAATTCGCGCTTTTAGGGTTACTATCTTCTCCATGCCTTGCTTTTTTTCTCTCTTTACTCTTGGCAAACTCCAGTCGAAATCGCAGGAGTTGAGATTGAAATTCCATCGATTGGCTTCAGTTGTTAGTTTTCTTCGAACATCGTATGTTCCACCACCACTAGACTGAAGATTGAAAAGTAATGCTGCTGTCACTCCAGGAAGGTCTATGGAGGAGCGCATATTTTTGGCAAATGAGACTGGCAAGCAACCTGAGGCAGGAAGAAATCTTGGAATATCACAAAGTAGACAGTCCAAAGAACACACAATGCTGAAGGCAGAAAATGTGAATGCAAGGTGTCAATCATCTGACCACTGTTTGAATGGACACACTTTTATCATACTATGAAGGAGTAGCATGTGTCATGTCAACTGGAGCTTTTAAAGTTGATGTTTCCCACAGAAAGTTTGCAAGATTGTTGCAATATGATGATTGTTTGTATTTTTCAGGCAATTTACAGGTCTAATTGATGTTGTCATTGTGTATCATTTCTGTGTGCAATGGGCATTACAGTGTATTTGTTTGCTCATGATGTTAACATTTTAGACATTCAGCATCAACATGTACAAGAATCCTTCAGTAAACAAAAGACTAGGTCTAACTTGGCTAACCTGTCTCTCAATCTTATCTGTAGAGGTATTACAATGTGCATGTGGAAACTGCAGAGCTTTGGTTGGGATCAACTATGTGGAGAACCTGCAAAATGCTTTACTTTCTTCATTTTTATGAACCCTCCTGCTGCTGCTGTGATGCCTTACTCTCTGGCAACTGAAATGAGCATCATGATCTCAAGATGGGTAGAACCAGTCTTGCTCTACCTATCCACCCAGGCTCCTTTTAAGCTATCCATAATGTCCATCAACATGAGCATCACTCCTCAAAACTAAGGATGAAACACTCTCCCAAGTGGTAACCATTTTTTCTATTCTAACCACACTATAGTTAACATTAGTTATTATCACATAGATCAGGGGTTTACCTAGGTTAGGGGGCTAACTGGGTTAGGAGCAATCAAGGAGTCACCTATGGTGTGCCTATGAAGGTACTAAGGGGACTATCCAGACTAGGGCGATGTAGGGGGCGACCTAAGGCACACTTAGGAGCTATTTAAGGGCCTACTTAAGGCCTACCTAGGGATTATCTAAAATGAAGGCTACCAAAAGCTTACATACAAGGTTACATAGGAGCTAGCTGAAGTGCTACATAGGGACCCACTAAAGTTAGGGGATACCTAAAGGCTACTTGAGGTGATACATAGGATTTACACAAGGGGCAACAAGTCAACCCTAAGTAAGCCCCTGTGTAACCCCATCTTGCACTATGAATCAACCTTAAGGTAATTTCCTACATAACCCATAGGGATCCCCTAATTTAAGCAATCCCTAGCTAGCCCCATAGGTAAATTCTATGTAACCCCCATTAAGGACCCTTTAAGTATCACATAACCTAAGCATGGTTTTACGTGTCTTTGTAGGTATGTTTCACCTAACCCTTAAATAGTCTTTAGATATCCCATGACATAAGTAGGTACCTAGGTGTTTTTGTGGATAATCCCTAGTTAGCTTTTATGTAACCCTTTATGTAAGCTTTTGATAGCCTATGTCTTAGATAGGCCCTTAAGAAAGTTCATGTAACACTTTCTTGCATTATGAGTCAACCTTAAATAGCTTCCTAAATAACCATTAGGTATCCCTTAACCTAAGAAATCCCTATTTAACCATTTATATAAGCTTCATGTAATCCCCTAATATCCCTAAGGTATCCCATAATCTAGGTAGACCCCTAAATACACATAAGCAAAACAAAGGAGACAAAATAAATCAATGCATCCAAATGTTAGCAAGGAAATTTGAGTTTTCTTACATTTGAGTTTCCTAACTCTTTTATTATTTCCTTTTAATGTGATCCCATCCTGCATTTTGATTATCATCCTTAGTTTCAATAAAACCCAAAGTTCTACTCCTTGGTTTTATTAACTTTGTGGATATTTTATTACATCACTCCACTTTTACAATTTTACTTCGTTATATTTTTTACAATGTTGCATTTTAGAAAGCATAAGCATTTGAAGGTTAACTTATGATCATTAACAAAGAACCCCAATGTAAAATTATTCATGATTCCAATTGTCCTTGCATGAAAGAGGTTTGATGCACAAAAATTAACTTGAAAAATTTGTTAAAGCAAACTCTCGTTGTAGCCATTGAAATCATTTTCGATTATTGAATAAACAATGTTTGCACCATAACACTTTGAATGGGATAATAAAGGTCAACCATTTGATCGACCCATTATCTATGGTTGCCAACAAAATACTATTGTCACATAAATGTGAAAATATTTATATCAATAAAAAAATGTTTTGAATAAGCTTACAAGTACATATACAAAGGTCATGATAGAATGAATGTGCAATTCCAAATAGATACCAATGAAAGGATTGTAACTCCCACAAATGATGCCCTAAACATGCATGAAATATCTTTATAGTTCAACCTATATTCTCATATACAAGTGCATGGCATCACTTTCAATTGCATAAACGTTTTGCAACATGATAAGTCTCACAATGCAACTTCCAATCTGACAATTTATAAGCTTCGTTGCCATATGACACATCCCACTCTTACCTACGTAAGGTCATGTAATATCCTTGACATGAAGACCAATTATGATTATCCTTATGTGAATGATAATATCACCACTTTTTATCTCACTATCCCAATCTTTTTATTTATTGGCAAAATTTCACCCCAAAGTGAAATTAAAAATTAAAATTTTGAAAATAGAATGATTATGAGGCTTTTTATTGCCATAAGTTGGGGTGGTATACAAATCACTCAATATCTATCATTTGGTTGTTAATGCGTAGCAAAAAATAAATGGAAGATTCAATATGTGTACTTCATGTCTAGTTTGTAGTTAGCCTTGGCTAAATCTTCCTAGAGATGATCCCCACTTTTTTTACATTTACCTATGCATGATCACCACTTTGGCTACGAACAAAAATTCCTAAAAAGCATTGCATTATACATGATGTAAAACAAAAGAGAAATCATAAAATACACATAAAATTTTCAAATTAGAATTTTCACATATGTGTTTGACTGCATAAAACCACCCAAGACAAAGTACAAGAGTATATCCAAGAGTTTTGTACACCATGTAATCAAAGTTATGTTGGAGACATGTGGATTGTTAATGTTATAGTGCTTATGACTTTCCAAAACATAGCAATATATTGAGGGTTAACATAAAACCATATTAAATAAAACACATGTCTTAACCCCTAAATGCCTAAACAGCCACATCTGGTTTTTTTTCAAAATTTTAAATGGCTTTAAAATTTTGAGATTTTGATGGTTTACAATTTATTTTTTGGGAGCAAGTGTAGCTTTTCAAGATCTTTCTTATAATATGTTGCCCAAGAAAATCCAAATTATTTTGAATTATTTTTTGTTAAAAAAAGGGTTGTCAGCCGATTTGGCTGCCCAAACTACCCATTCATTGTCTCAGTGCAAATGCAACCAGATTTACTGATTCTCTAACATTTGTAGCCATTTTTTTGACCTCACAAAACTGTTTTAAAAACCTTGTTTTCTACATGTGGATATGGATGGTAGCCACTTTAACTCAATAAAAAAATGGTACGTAGGGGAGGAGGAGTGGGGGAAGGAAAAAAAAATGGATGGGGGATGGGGGAGCATGAGAAGAAATGGTAGGTAGGTAGGCAGTGAGGGAAGAAATAAACAAATGGGATGGGGGTGGGGGAGGGGGGAATGAATGGCAATAAATGAGGGAAAGGGAAGTAAAGGAAGGAGGGTGGGGGTGGGGAATTTTTTTTAATTATGGAGAAGGGGCAAAAAATAAGAGGAGAAACGATCCTATGTAATATAATTTTTACTCTTTTTTTCGTTGGATCCAAATCATGTGTCCCAAGTCTTTTGAAATTTACGCATAGGATAGGTAACACACACATATACATCATGAAGCTTTGTTGCATGGGTGGTGTCTAATTAAATTTCTTTTTTGGACCCTCAAAAGTATGCCATAGTTTTGGGCAAGAGCTACCTCACTTTATATTGGTGCACTCAAAGTGCCCGATCCTACTCATATGTTTACTAAACGTTTTGAAATTTGTATAACTTGTTATTCATATGATGTTCTTCAAATCCAATGGTGCATTTATGTTAATTCTCAATCTTTTCTTAGATCCATGAAAAAAATTAGAGTTGATACTCTTTTGGTAGCGAAAATCACCTTCACAAGGTTTAGGCTTTTAGGGGTTAAATAGGCCCTCAATTTTCAAATGCCCACAAATTGTGATGTAGTTCTTCAAACCACCAATGACCAAAAGTGTCATGTTGTTCAATAATCAAAGCCACCCTTGTGCATTATGGACCCACCATTAAGACAATGTTATCAATATGGACATCATCCACTATTGGAATTTAATACCTGGTCATCCTCAATTGTTTTACACATTTCATTCTATAGAAATATGGTCCTTTATGTCCCACCATCATTACACAATGTCAAAGAGGAGGACAAGAAATTAAGTGTGCAACTCAAGAACCATGTAAATAAATATCTTCAACAAAGTAATGGTAAATTATTTTATGGCCATGTGATCAATGAATATGTAGACAAATAAATATATGGGCAAAATTTATCATAAACTAATGTTTGGCCATGTGAGCAAAGAATAAATTGATAAACATCTAATATAGAGTATTGATGATTTATGTTTGGTCATGTGAAACCACCCCCATATCCACCTTCATAAAACACACATTGAAGAACACAACCTTTGGGCTGAAATCATGTTTCATTTGTGTAGTCTATATTCATTCCAAACACGATTTCAAAATAGATCTTTGTAGAAGATAGCAAACTTTTTTAATTAAGCAAAGATGGACAAATCAATGTTTCAATGAAGCAAGGAAGGTTAGGAGAAACGGTGGGACTTTTTTATTTTAACTACGTAATAGTATGGTTGTAACATTGCAAACATTATTTTCTAGGACATACCATCACTTACCGCCAGGTCCATGGTCATGGCCTATTGTGGGCAATTTGCTAATGTTGGAAGAACATCCACACACAAGATTTACATGTTGGGTGAAAAGGTGTGGACCTCTCATGCACCTTCAACTTGGTTCCATCAACATTATGGTGGCATCTTCTCTTACGATGGCTAAAGAATTTTTTTAAAAACCTAATACCACATGTTCCAATATTGTTAATCTTCACTACTATTTAAAATTTTGACTAAAAATTATAATATGGCAATAATTTCTAGTTTTTCTTTGTCGCACCTCCAAAAGATATGCACAACCTAGCTTTTTACATCTAAAAGGACACTTGTAATCATTTCAATTGATGAAAACACGAGATTTTCAAAAGACAATCAAGGAAATTTACATGGGATCCCAAGAAGATAAGGTGGTAGATCTCAACCTCAAATTGTCATCACTTGTCACACACCATATGACCCAGATGTTGTTTAACAAAAGGTGATTTACTTGAAATCATATTACATGTCAATATGAAATGTGTAAAAAGCACACACATATATTCTACACACACAAATATAAGTGAGTATTACTAATAGAATAATTAAATCAAAATAATCACCAAACATGATTTAGTTAAATTTTGGGTTATATCTAGGGCACATGAACTAGCTTTCCAATATATGAACTTTGAAATGGCAAACTCAACATTGTGATAAAATGATGAACAAAAACTAGCTATTTGTTTAGTTCATGTGCATTTCAATGAATGATTGGCCATCCCCTTGTTGAATAGGTATTGTGGAACTAGGATTGACCATGGTAAAACACAATGGTTGGAAGAAATAGTTGAAGGATTTCATTGTGGGATGGGTTCTTTCATTGTCAATGATTACATCCCTTACTAAAAATGCGTGACCAAGCTTCAAAGGTTTGATGCTTCCTTGCAAGCATTGAGTTCAATCACATATCAAACTTCATTATTCCAATAATAAATGAACATGGAACAAATACATCCTCTCCTAATTCAAATATTGATGATGTGCCTAGTTTTTTTTGTCAATGTTATTTTTACTATGTGTAAGCCCCAAAAGTAGCAATGGGATTGAATATGTTTTAATTGGTAGTTTTCCTATGGGTTAATGATTACAATTTAATAAATTTCCAACAAATAAGCATTATTAACTTGAAACAAGGAAATGGGTGTTTATGCTTGAAGGAAATGTTGTTCATTTCTATAAGGGTTGACTGTGGATTAATTGAAATAAAAAGATATTAAACACCTTGGACAATGCAAAAATAATAATTTGGTAGTAAAAAAGCAACAATGCAAGTTTTATTGAAATTTTAGACTACATTAATAAACCACAAGTAGACTTAGATGTTAAATGTTCCTCAATTATGGTGTTATAAAAGCTTTACAAGCCTCAAGGGTGTTTTGGAATAACACATTATTTCACTTCTAGGTCACTAGCTTCAAACTCCATTACTCTAACTACAAGAACTCCAAAACATGACACATGGTACAAGTGAAAAGTTTGAAGGTTCTACTTTGATTTGAAACATTGAACCTGACAACCATCAATAGTAGTCGACCCTAGGAACTCCCAACCAAACTAACATGATGATTTCATTGCCTTTGAAAATGCCTTCGTACATTATCTTTGATACTTCATTTGTAGTTGGCTAAACTTCTTATACCAACACAAAAAAACGCACATGGTGGCTCCAATCAATGATGCCAAGGTTGGGTGATGCACTCAAATTCAACTTGAAAGCACACCCTATGTCCACCTTGATTTTCTTCAAGCCTAGGCATTTGTGTCAAGTTCGAACCCAACAAAAAATCAAAGGATTCTTTAGTGGGTTGAGCAATTTGAACTTCGCACAACTTCAAACTATGTCGTGCATAGTGTTAAATTGTATTTGGTTTGAAGAAAAAAGGTTTTAAATACTTGGGAAATTAGGGTTATAAATTATTTTGGTGATTGATTCATGGTGGTGTGATAACTTTTTTGAAAACCTTAAGGCTAACAATTAATACATAAGGTTTCCATTAGATGGACAATTGAATCTTTAGGGGGGGGAAATAACCATGGTGGAATTTGTAGTTGTCATTAAATTAGAAGGGGCTTGATGTGCATAAATAATGTAAATGTGTTATAAAATAAAATAATGTGTAATGAAAAGGGATTGGAAAGATGTGGTTTTTGTTCAAATGAAAATTTTCCCATTAATCATCCATATGTCATCATAAACTTCATGGGCCACAATTTGGCAATAATAGTTGTGCAAAATTGTTTTTCATAAGTTTGTATGGAATAGACACAAATGTCATTCACCTACTTGTATTATTTGAACATCAATGTCGTGCACATTGTTGAGACACAAATGTCATATGCCTATTCATATTGTTTAAACACGAATGTTATATGTCTATTTATGTTGTTTACACGTGGAAGTCATGCACTCAACTTTCGTGTTTAAATAATGCATGACATTTGTGTTTAAATAATACAAACTTATGAATTAACAAATTTCGCACAAATTTGGAATGAACCTATGAAGCCTATAATTTTGTGATGGTGAAAATGTTTATCGTGATCAAAAGTAAAATTGATTTCATTAAATTGAGGATTCTCATCTTGATTCAATTAATGGAGGGCTTAAATATGGATTTCCTTCAATCCTCATAAACTAATCAAAACCAAGAGGAAAATTAGTTGGGAAAGATATCAAAGGAGGGATTTTCCTTGGCTTTCATTGGTCAAAAGGAGAAGAACTCATCATGGTGGAAAAACAATGGAGCTTGAAGAAGAAGCAAAGCAAACAAACAAAGGGGAATACATAAAAATGGGGTTCTGTGGCATGTGAAGGAAGGAGAGTTAGTTGTGAATGTATCAAAGTGAGTTGAGGGGGAAAATGTGGCGGTTGAACAATGATCACAATGGATTGCCTTGATTTCTCCCTACACAACAATTAGAATAGTCAAGAAATTATACAAGCTTATAGATTTCAATTTGAAAGTAAAGAATGAATTATAAAAGCTAAAAGTGAAATGGGTCCAAAATTATTAAACAATTTTTGGATTTTTAAAATTCCAAATGCAATTTTTTTTCCATTCACTATTGGATTGACTCCAAACTTAAAAACAATTTTAGAATATAAGTTGAAAAACCTTCTCTCTAAATTTCAATGAAATCAATCCATAGCATTGGGAGTAATTGTGCAAGGAGTGAGTCCAAGACAAGATGATGACAACCCAATAATGTTTTGTCAATTTCGAGAAATCATCTTCACCATTATTTATGTTGTTTTAAATTCATATTTGGTATAATAAAAGCCATGTAAAGTAAAGTTGTATGTGTTAATTTCTAGAACCATCAAATAAAGATTGTAAAATTGATGCCACAAGGATTGAAGTGGGATGGAATTTGACATCAACTTGTTCCAAGTGTTTAATTTACACCGCCTCAAACTTGTCATGAGTTATTGTCAAGCTTTGAATCTAAGGGTGAGGATAATAAGTCACACCATGCCTCAAGAAAATGGGATTGGACACATGTCAAATGATGTAATTCATTGTATTATCATGGTGAATGGATAACAATAGTGACAAAAGTCATGATTATTTGTTTGGTAATGGATTGTTTATGTTGAAAGGTATTTACATTAATATTGACCTTTTTATATGTTTTTGAACATTGTACTATACACCAAAATGTTAAAACATATCAACAACAAAAGTTTTGATTATGTGTGATGTGTACATGTAGGACATACTTATGGTAAGAATATTGGGTACACAACTACCATTATTAGTATTTAAATGGGTAAAAGCACACTAAGTGTGAATTACTTTTCACCAAAAAAGGTGATATAACAAGTATCATAATACACATTAAATTGAAATCTTGATGGCGTCCTTTGGCTATCTGAACACAAGTAAACAAATTTAGAATTTGTATGACAAGATTTTGGAACTCAAAGTTTGCTTTGAATCTAAATTGTTGGGTTTGAAATCTCTATAACCTTATTATTATTTCATATTTCTCAATTCTTATTAGGTTTGAATCAAAATTTGGAAGGACTATTAAAATGCAACATACCTATATACAGATTATGACACCCAACATAACAAGCTTTGTGCCATAATTTTTGTGACTAATTTGTTTTTTCTTGCATGTGCCCACAACCAAATTCTCACATCATTTGCTAACAATATAGTTTGAGTTGAAAGGAGTGCACAAAGACAAGAATAACACATTGATAAGCATGAGTTCTAAATTCAAGTTAATGTTTTATGCACTCTATCTTTCTTTGCAAGACAAGAGGATAATTATTTACAATTGGAGCCATACACGATAAACATCAAGTGTTAACATTTGGGTGAAGATAAAATTGGCATTGTTTTCCCTATTGCTTTGGATTATGTGAACTAGGGAAGTTAGGTGATCCAAAATGTGACGATGTTGATTGAGGGCATGGTAATGTAGGCAGTAGTTATAACTTGCATTCCAAAGCTTGAAAACATTATAGCCCCCAATGCAACATGCCCTTTGACATAAAAGACTTGATGTAATTTGAATCTACCACTCCATAAGCACAAATTATAGATTTGTAAGGTGCCTCAAAGGCTAGGAGGAAGATTATATGCATTGCAAGGTTCCTACAACATACAAAGGAAATTTTTAATCCAATTTTTATGTGCTCCAAATATGTTTCAAGAAAATATAGATGGGAAAGTTTACCATTTGCATTTGTCCTATGGGTTTCTTGCATTATGGATGATTTCAAGTATAAGTAATGCCCAATTAGGTGAATGTGAGAGATTTGGATGAAAGCTAAATACATTGAGCCCAAATTTCTAAATGGGCAATTAAATGGGCACAATGGCATGTACCAAGCACATTTCATTATGTAATGGTTTTCATGTTGATTTTTATCATGTTTATGTGGATTTGCATAATGATCATGTGGTTTTCACAAAATAATCTTTAAGATAAATTGGCCTTGGCTCCTGCCCAAGTTAAATTGTTTAGTAGAACTTCACACAAGACCTATCCAATTTGCCTTGTAAAAGGACCAAAAACAAGCCAAAAATACAACATGAAAACCATTAGTATTATAGAGAAATAACACATTGGGAAATTTGTTTACCCACGTGATAATCAAACTTATTAAAAACAATTTCCGTTTAATTATACAATGTGTGATGTCATTTGAATAAGAAACAATAGGGCTTATAATGTGTTTTGAACTATCAAATGTTGCAAAGTTTTGTGTTTTGCATGTGTAAACATGTGCTTATGAGTGAAAAAGAGATGGAAAAATGTAAATTTTCATGAAAGATAACTATATGTTAGATGATTTTTTATGTTGATTTATTCACAAAATAAAATCTTAGATTTCAAAACATATTTCTACTTTTGACATTAGGTTGTGCTCGAGATGTTTTTTGCATTTAGCATAGACCATCAAAGGACATGATAATATTCAAGCCAAATAGTCATTTTCAAACATCAAGAAGGAGAAATAATAGTGAATTTTGTTTCAAATGCTTGTTGTTACATTCAAGAATTAAAAGTTCATCATCAACTCCATTGATTGTTTTTGTAATTAGGGTTTTAAACTCACCACATTATTGATTTGTGAACAATGGGGTGCTACAAATTGTGTATTTGGAAAGGATGAGGAACAATGTATGTTTTATTTGCAAGTCTTGATGTTCTTCATGTCCATCATTTGAAAGGACACCATGCAAACAAGGTGGCAATCATTAAATTTTACCAAACACAACTTGGGGCATTTTGCATGTCATGGGTTTGTCTCAAATATATATATCATAGGTGTTTTATTAGTTAAATGTTTGCAATTATGCTCAAAGCAAGGTCACAATGCATGAGCTATTTAATTGGTCATGGCAACAAGTTGGTGTGCCCTTTGCCATGTTGTGCCTCTAAGAAATTCAATATTCTACTACTTGCAAGTCCATGGGTATTATGTACAACTTTCTCACCAATAAAGTACGAATTGGTTTGGTTATACACAAGGCAATGATAACAATGATTGATGATGGAAACAACTAGGAGCTAAAACATTGGGCTTCATATAGTATGGTGGTTGTTCCACATGTACAAATTCTTAAATTCAAATATTGAAGGTGTTTTCATAATCTCTTAAATCATATAATTCAAACCAAGACATTAACCCCCACATGTAATAACAAACTACAACATTCAATTCATGTTGAAATTTAAGTTATTAGAATCCAACGAGATTTTAAATACTAACAAAATGGAGGCCACGACCTTCTAACCCCAATACCATCTTGTGCCCAAAGTGGAAGGAACAAGATCCTACACATCAAATAAAATCGTGATGAAGATAAATGGCATTCAAAAAAATGATAATCAATCCATTTGATGGTGCAATGCATTTGGGAAAAAATCAAATATTAGCCACAAAAAGAAATCTAGAATTCATTTAGGTAACACATATGTGTCAGGATTTTCAATGTCATACAAATCAACTTACATAACACCAAACCAAAAACCTTAAACAAAAATTGTTAGAACTATTAGAACACAACCTCTATTTAGTGCTCTTAAACTACATTCATTAACTTGAAAATTCCTCTTATTTAGCATTTTCCTTCCTCACTTCATCCTCCTCCTCTTGCCTATTATGTTCCATGTGTGGAAAGTAGTTATAATTGTAAATTAGGTTCCAACTAAATCCCATTACGTGTTTATCTAATGGCCTATCTTCTTATTGCTCTTTCTTTCCACTTTCCACAATCTTTCAAATTTTGAATATATTGTAATTTTTTGTCTATTGCAATACCTATCAAGAAAAAATCCAAAAGAGTAGTAACAAATTCCAATATTCATATGAAGAGTTCAATGAAAGACAAGGAACGTTAAATATGAACAAAATAGTTGTACATTAAATGAACAAAAACAAAACACTTCCAACAAAAAAACTATTAAGTATTATTTGTAATTCATTATCCTTTTTTATTCAAATTTGAAAATAATAGTTTTAAATAACAATCTTGATACCCAAAATACTCTAATATTCAGTAAAATAATTTCCATTTATAACATTTGAAAATAGACAAGTGAAAGTAGGGATAATATGAGGACAAAAAATATGAAAGATAAATTTTAAAATAGATAATAGACCAATATGCATCCAAATACATTATGTGTTTCGTTATTTAAAAAAAAACTGATTTATTAATTTAAACCCTTCAATTAAATGAGTTATTGTGAAAAGAAGGATTGAAGAAACATGCAAAACTCTTTTTTGCACAACCATTTTAAACAATCCAAGGGGATCATTGTCAATTTGATTTCTAATAATTAAAAATAAACCAATAAGACTATGAACACAAAAATAAATGTATATATCATTTACATCCATAACTTGCTAAAAGAAACATCCATGGTGTTAAAAAAATTTGATGAACAAAAGGATAGTTCATGAATAAATAGTAAAAATTCCAACGAAGGAGATAATGCCCCAAAATGAATAAAAGTTTTGACAAAGTAAGTAATAATGTGTTTTTGTAGTTCCCACACAAGAGTGAATGACTAAATTATAACATAACATCAATTTGCACATTATCTAACATCTTGATTACCCACAATTAAATCAACCCACCATTGTATTCAAACTTTTGCATTGGAAAAAAACAACAAACAAACAAGTACCAATGCATTAAACAACCATCTTCATGTACATTATATAACATGATCTGTATCATAATTATACTTTCTCTAATCACAATTATATCATATTCAATAGATGGGCTACCTTCCCAAAAAAAATATTATATCTATATTTTTGGTGATAAACCAATCAAAATAGCAATTTATGTGTGAGTATGGATTGCTTCCTCTTGCATTCACCTACATTGATGTAAAGGAGAAAACTTTGAACAAAAAAAGGGATAAAGTGATATGTTATCGTAAACACATTCTCTAATCACAATTATATCATATTCAATAGATGAGCTACCTTCCAAGAGATTTTATTATATTTATATTTTTGGTGATAGGCCAATCAAAATAACAATTTATGTGTGAGTATGGATTGCCTCCCCTTGCATTCACCTACATAGATGTAAAGGAGAAAACTTTGAACAAAAAAAAGGGATAAAGTGATATGTTATTGTGAACATGTTTAGGTAACCCCCTCCCCCCTTTCCCCCAAAGAGGAAACTAGACTTGTCACCCCACCCACCACGAGTCATTTCTCTAACCTAAGAACAATTAAAGTATATTGGCCAAAATAAGCCATGTGAGCAATTTTACTCAATGTTTGAAAATAATCTCGAAGTTGGATTGGCATAGGTTGTAATTGCAAAGGGTTATTTATTAACAATGGAAAGGATGTTGACAAAATTTGTGAACTCGTTTTGCAGTGAGTATGGGATTAAACTTCTTTTAATAATGGCCACCCTTACTCACTTGCCTTGATAATCTCTTACAACGAGTAAGTGAGGTCTTCATTCTAGACAACAACCCTATAATACATAATCATTAGTTGCCACAATTCTAGAACCCATATTATAACAAACTTGCATTTGGTTAATGTGTCATCTCACATCTTTTTTGTTAATCAAAGAATGTCCATCTTCTCTTATCTCTTAGTTTACTTATGGCCTTATTAACAAATCACCACACACACATTGAATGGTTCTCTCAAGGTTGCATTATCACACAAATACCACAATCATAAAGGATTTGCTTTTAGTTTGGAATACTTATGAGTTTCCTAAGTAGTGATATAATCCATAATCTACATCTTGAACAAAGGTTTCAAATTTATAGATTGTAAATGTTAAAAAACCCTTAGGGTTTTCACCTCTACCTTAAGGTCACTTTTTGGCATCAATTTGTGCTTGTGAAATTTGTCCAACCCTTCAACAATGCATAGTTGTGAAAACAAACAAGGAAAATTGAATGTCATTTGATTACAATTCCTTGGGGAGAGAATTTGTAATGGGATAGGGGAGGATTTAGTGTTGGTCAAGTTTGGAAAAAATATGACTACAAATGGTGTATTAAATTTGTAATAAACAAAATAGTTATTTCAAGTCATGATGTTTGAGTTCAATTGTACTATTTTCATGCATGTGGTATGTAATACTTTATCAAAGTGTGTGTGCTTAAAGCCCTCATTCTAATAGCTTTTCTTTTTTTCCATAAGAAATGGAAGATGTACTAAATATGCACAAGCTTGCACCAACAAAATTAAATTAACCTATTCTACTCCAATTATGTTATATACACAAATTCTACATCTCTCCGTGTTGTGTGATTTTTGTGATATTTCTATGTACACATGTGAAAGATAAAAAGAGATTAACATCATGAATTGTGATCTCAAAACAACTTTATAGCAAGTTGTGTTTTTTACAATCCATAAGATTTTACAAATCCTTCTGCAATAACATCCTTGTTTCTAAATTCTCAAACTCCCTGTGCAACCCACATTTAATTAGATCTCCAATTTGTTCCATGGAGAAGAGCTTGCAAATTTCAACTAAGTTATGGATTATTTTACCTACACCAGCAAAATAAAGAAAAATGAATTAATTGGTTGGGTAATCAAGTTGAATATGAAAGAAAACAATTGAACAATAGCTAAATGACATAAGAGAATCTTGAAGCTTGTGAAGAATCAATTTCATAAGCTTCTAGAACTTCATAAATCCTTAGAAAATTTGAGCAATGGTGGGTCCAAATTCTTTAAACTGTACCAAAATCTTGTCACAACATCACCTTTTTATGTATTTTTTACATATTCCATTTTTACCATGTGAAGACACATTTTTAATGATTATGATGGATTCTATAATTGTAATGGATTTAAATATGAACTACTACAAAATGTGGGTGTAGTTCACTAGTGCTTGTTCACTACAATAGTGAATTCACTACATCCCCACTATGCCATGCACTATGACTAATGAATTCACTCAAAATCCAATGAAATCCCTTAGCATATAGGGACACCTTTTGTTGTAGTGATGGTACTTATGAAATATTTGACACTCATTAGTTTTGATGGGGATCAAAATAGAGGGGGAAAAGAACTACAATAAGGACTAGGTCCTTTTCATCCTAGGTGGTACACCTTTTTAAGGATTTTCACCCCAGGGTAAACATATGGTTTATTTTGTGTTCATATGACGTTGTAGTCATACTAAATGGGTTTTGGGAAAAACACCTTATGAATCTATGTTGGCACATAATTAAATGTATTTTTTTGAATCAAATCAAGATTAACTTATGATAAATCACCCCTTGGGGCTTGATGGTTTAGAGTTTTAGGATTCAAAACCAATGCATGCACTAACTTGAAATAATTTTGGCAAGGGAAAAATGACTATTGGTTGGAAGTTTAGAAATGAACATAACGAATGGAGTGGGGTTTTTCAAATCTTCATGGTTGTTGATGTGAGTCAATACCTTTTCATGCTTTTCTTTATCCAAACCACCTAACACCAACATCTCCACCAACTATTTAAAACCAACTTTTGGGGTCGAGCCAGAAGTTTTATTGGTTTTTTCAACCAAACTTTTGAGATTATCCACCTTTGAAAGCTGAAAGTATCTACAACAAAATCAAAGGGTAAAATTGTTAGATTGTGTAGGGCACATGCCTCAATACATTGGCGTAAATGTGAAAGAAACCTTCAAAGATTGAAAGGCATTTGCAACTTTAACCCCCAAAGAAAAAGGCTGATCATTCCTTAGTCAATTAAACAAGAGAAGCCACTATTGAAGAATAGTGGGCAATGAAACATCAATAAAAGTTGGCAAATCCAAAAAAACATTGAACATCATGAATAGAAGTTGGAATAACCCAATTAATAATGGTTTGAATTTTACAAGTATTCATGTGAACGAGGATCCATGTGAATATATGTCATCTCCATAGATGACATAACCCAATAATTCCACTTCAAATTGATGGAATTCACACTTCTCCAATTTGACGTAAAGTCCAAACTCCCAAAGCTTCTCCAAAACCAAACATACATGGTGCTCATGGTCCTCCATGTTCTTCGAAAAAATGAAGATGTCATCAATATAACAAACCACGAAATCGTCCTTGAATACTCATGAAAGACATCATTCATCAAATGTTGGAAAACAACAGGTGCATTAGTAAAGCCAAATGGCATCACAACATATTCAAAATGGCCATAATGGGTTCTGAACATTGTTTTCCATTCATTGCCTTCTCGAAGGCACACCAAGTTATATGCTCCACATAGATCAGATTTGGTGTACACCTTGTCATGACTAAGTTGGTCCAACAACCTTGTGATTAAAGCAAAGGGTATCAATTATTAATGGTGAATCAATTCATTCCACGATAATTGACACACATTCAAAAAACCAACTTTCTTTTTGATAAAGAGGATACATGCACCATTTGGAGACTTTAAATGTTGAATGAACCCCTTCTCGAAGTTTTCATCGAGATATTCACAAAGTGCTACAAATTCATCTTGCCACAAATTATAGATGGCTCTGAATGGAGGTTCTGTTCCTTCCACAAGATCAATGGTCTAGTCATATGGTTGATGCTTGGGAAAGGTGTTCACATTTCTCTTTTCAAACACATCCTTGAATTCTTGGCATCGAGAAGGAATTTCATGTGGACGTGGATCAACATATGGTGAAGGAATAACATAAATCAAGAATGCATCTCTTCTTGTGGTAGCCTTCATGAAGGCTTTTGCTCCAACAAACAAAGGCTTAGGGCACCTAAACCTTCTTGTACCATATAGGTCTAGGAAAATTTCAAATTTGATTTAAGTCATTTTGAAATAAAAGTGATTATCTATAAATAATTGCATGCTAGAAGCCACTTGTATTTGTATTGTTAATTTTTAATTATATGTTTGGTTAATTCTTTCACTTTCACTATATATTACAATTCTTTCATAAACTTGGTTTAAACAACCAACAATATATGTTGAAATAATCATTTTTATTCTTGATAGTGAATTAATGGGCTAAAAACACAAATTAGTTATTGATATAAGAAAACATTCCTAAAGTCATGTGTATGGATCCATACATAATGGTAGAATGATAAAATATGACAAGTTTTTAAAATATTATTATAAAATAGACATTCATTAATATGTCAAGCAAAAATAGTCAATGTAGAACTAGATACTAGAAAAACTATTCATATAATATCCAATGTAAACTTCAACACTTTCATTTACATCATTTTAAAATTCCTTTCAAGTTTTAACAAATCTTTATGCCAACTTCTCCCATGGTGGTGATATTAACATTACCATGTTGAACCAAATTCCAAACAACTTTAAAAACTTAAAAATAATATATTCATATGCATTTCATGCACCTCCAACTTAAGGAAAATACAACATTTGATGGTTCTCCAAATTGATTGCATTGAAACAAATGCACCAAATCAACAATGCATTTCAAGTATTCTTAAAGCATCTTAAATAAGACCAAAAATTGACATATTTTGCTTTTAAATTAAAATTTTATGTTTATCAATTTGTGAACACTACCAATGACGATCAATTATTTAATTATTTTCTTATTTTTCCTATGGTTTTCAATAACTCATCATTATTTATGTCAATGTCAATCTTAATTAAAATTAAAGTGGCACACATTAATTTATTTTTCATATCCATGTTGGTGGATAGGGGAAAAGAGTGAAGTAATTATAAAATGGAGGTAGTTATTAAAAAATATGAGAGATAATCATTGTGAAAGTTAATAGGAAATGGAAGTAATTATTAAGAAAAAAAAATGAAGTAATTAGGCTTGAAAATGAGATAGTTATTTTTGAAATTGTATTTGGAATGGTCCATGGATGACCATATGAAGGATTCTAAAAAATCCTCCATAAGGCAATTCCAATTATTCATTGCTAGAACTTCATTTAAATTCAACATTTTTGTTTTTGTGATGAAAGTTTTATTGTTAGGATAGTATGGGACTAATTACTCGTTGTTTTCATGGCTTATTATCTTGCATGAAAAATGATAGTAAATGATTTGAATGTAAACATGACGAATGTGGCGTTATGCACAAGGTGTTTTGTTACCTATAATAAAATATTGGTTGAAAGTTGATAGATGATATATCCTATCCATATTTGTATTGCAAGCTGACAAATAGGTTTACATTTATTACATTAATTTTCAAGGTGGTGTGTATATATATATAATTTAAACCATACAACTTAATGCAAATTCCTTTAAACATAAACATTTTTTACTATTATAAAAATAACCATGGTTTTCAACACTACTATTTTCCATTCACCATGATAAAAGCTTGAATTGCATCAAGTTACATTTCCGAAACCATCTTCTTGAGGTGTGGCGAAAAGAACATTGAAAAAATCTTTAGGCACATCTGCAATATTTCAATTTTGAGTAGATGGACTTGTTTTATGTTCATCCATTATTTGTGCAATGAAATTTGACAGTTCATTTTGTAAAGCTTGCAAAGAGGTGTCAATCCCTTGGAGCTTGGCCACCCACTTCAAGTAAGGGATGTAATCACTAATAATGAAAGCACCATACCAATATTGGGTTACATCTATTATTTGTCTGAACCATTGTGTTTCTTTATTGCCACATGCATTTCCACAATACCTATTCACCCAAGGAAACATGTACTTAATCATTGAAATGCATGTGGAAAAAAAAACTAAAAAAATATTTGAATTCACAATTTATTACAATGTTGATCTTGCCATTTGAAAGTTCATATATCGAAAAAAAATCCCATAATAGCTTTAAAATTAAATCACAAAATTGGTGATTATTTCAATCCAATCATTATGCTCATAACTCATGCCATTATATATGTTTCTTGAACATTTCATATTAATATGGTTTCAAATAAATAACCTTTTCTTGAATAACATTTGGGTCATATTATTTGTGGAAATAGATGATAGTTTCAAGGTGAGATTAGCCACTTTGCCCTCATTGGTTTTTCTAAAAATGTCCTTCATTATCTCTTGAATCTCTTTTGTTCTCATAGTTTGGAATGATTGTATCTTTTTAAATGTGAAAAGCTCGTTCATGCATATCTTTCGGATGTGTTACAAAGCAAAACCAGATATCATTCCCATGCTCCAATTTTTGGTTAGAATCTTGAATGCAAGTGAAGATGGACAATATTGGAACACATGATCTTGGGTTTTTAAACATTCCTTGGCCATTGTAGGCGAAGATGCCACCACAATGTTGATGGAACCAAGTCGAAGGAGCATAAGAGGTTCATACCCTTTGGCCCAACGTGTTAGTGTCAAGTGTGGATGTTCTCCCAACATCCACAAATTACCCATGATAGGCCATGGCCATGGACCTATAGGTAAGCAATGGGATTTCCTAGAAAACATTGTGTGCAAAGTTACAACCAAGAATATACAAAACATAGATACAATAAAAGGCCCACATTTTCTTT
>Ga0116231_10002067_pt1 | contig 41956 bp, 33 predicted proteins | sample S1TSphgellanicum_2_FD_89695 | JGI IMG/M metagenome (GOLD analysis project Ga0116231, IMG submission 89695) | Host-associated microbial communities from peat moss isolated from Minnesota, USA - S1T2_Fd - Sphagnum magellanicum MG | ecosystem: Host-associated > Plants > Peat moss > Unclassified... | reverse complement strand
GGTTGGATGTGGATGCAGGACCGTGTAATTGAGTAAGCTTGTCCCTCTTCCTAGTCTATCCCGGAGCTTTCAGCACGCCCTTCTCACCCCCTTTAATGCTGGAAGTTGGGAGCATGCCCCAAATCCCAGAAATTCCGCAATTTGAATGACTTAGCCCCACTTGGGGCTAACTTGGGACTTGGGAGCGTGTCATAAAATCTTAGTTCCCATGGATGTTGCTTCATCCAACAAGTTTTTGATGAATATTCCTTCCACTATGGAGTCTAAATACATTATTTTGGAATTTCACCCTTGTGATTACTCAATTCATTATGCCAATATGGGCATTTCTAAGTGTTCTATGATGTTGTGAATAACATTTTTGCCACTATCACTCAAGATTGAATTACTAATCTCAACAATAATACAAATTTTTTTTTATAAAAAAGATGGCTAATCACAAATTATCAAGCTCACATTGTTAATTTAATTGTTGAAGCTAACCAACCAATGTGAAATCATGTATTTATGGCATCAATTGAAGAAGTGAAGGATCATTGTTCTATTGCAATTGACATGCTTGTCAATGAATTAAAGACACATTTTCAAGATTGTAAGTTGATGAATGATTTGGGCATTATGCATTCACAATTACAGATGCATCCTAATGTTGATTCCTTTTTCTCCTTTCATCTTGGTGTCATTAGTAAACATTTTAATGAATTATAGAATATGAAACCTTCATTGTTGCAAATTTCAAAACCTTTGAATGCTAACATCTTGAACTTGCATATGTGCATGTTTAAGCGTATTACATGAATATGCAAGCAACAAGGCCATGGTTAAACCATTTGACACCAATGCAATGACCAAATTGTGAATTATAATCAACAAAAATGGCTAGTTGACTCAAAGACTAACATTTGACACCAATGCAATGACCAAATTGTGAATTATAATCAACAAAAATGGCTAGTTGACTCAAAGACTAAGTGTTTGAAGTCATCTGAAATAGCCATTGTTTCAATGCTTGGATTCATATTTTTTTAAAAATCACTCATGCAGTCATGAAGGACAAATTGCACAATTGGTTGGGCCAACACTTCGAAACAATTTTGCATGTTTTCATATGAATTTTTTTATTCAAGAAACATTTTCTTATTAAGATGTCATTACAAGTTGGAAAGGTCAAAAGGTGTAAATTGGTATTATCACCTAAGACTTCATGTTCACTCATTTTTCTATTTTGGACCTTGGTGTTTCTATCTCCACAATCAATACAAGCATGGTCATTAGAAAATAGTGATTATTTCATTATGAGTTTTACTAACATTTGGGTGGGTGGAACTTTGAGTTGCATTGGGCAAAGTCTAATATCATACTAAGGTTCAACTCCCTTTCAAAATGTTGTAATTTTGGCATGTTTTGATTTTTTTCATTTGTTGTATGAATTTATGTTTACCTTTTTTTTTTCATTTACCATCTAGATTTGGTTACTTTCTATGTTTTAGTGGAGCCAAATTAAGTTTGCTGAATATACTATACTTGATAATCAACATTTCTTTGTCAATGTTTCTTTAATTTTAGAAAACAAGATTTCGCAATTTCAAATTTAATTTCTAGAATTTCAACAGTTGAGAAATAGGTATGCAAAGTAGATGTGTGTATTTTAATAGTGATGCAATGGAGTTTGATTTTCAACAAGCTTGAAAAATATCAAAGAAAAAATATTCTTTCAGCTAAAAATATTTTTTTGTTGAAGGTACCATATCCAATGTAACCACATTCTGCACTAGTTTTTGTTGTGCATGCCAATTGTACTTAGTTCATCCAAAATAGGGTTTCCACTCATGCATATTTTTAAAGTGACAAAAAAAAAACACCTTGATGTGTGTACAGTGTCGACATGTTTTATTGGTCAACCTCATCAAAGAAAGCCATTATGCATGTAGTTTTTCATAGTTGTAAAGAGTTGTCACATTTTTTGCCAAATTAGTGCAGCGCGGTCACCACTGGCAATATTGAAATGTACAAATTTTTGGGTAAGAAAACCTTGCCATGAAGAGTCAAGACTCAAAACCGATTGATTGTAATTGGGTGGTCTTATTTCATATAGAGATCACTGTAGTTAAAATTAATGCTAAGTTCATCACTCATTATCATGAATTAATTCTTGGATGCCTAAGGTATGAATGAAAGGAGATATCTATCTATCTCGCTCTCTCAATGGGTTATTTTTTGTTGTACCACCACCATCATCATCATCATCATCTCCTTGTTGCTTTTATGTTGTGTATTGATAAAGGGTGAAGGATCTCCTCTCAACTGGGTTTTGTTTTTCTCTCCATAACACCTTCATCACCATTTATCTGCTTTTTATGTTATGAAAATGAGTGAAAGGAGGGCTTAAAAAGTAATTAAAAAACAAAACAAGGAAAGTGCATTTCCTTGTTTTTTGTAATTACTTTTTCTGTCTAAGTACATTACCATGATTGCTTTTTTTTTTATGGGTATTGAAAAGAGGATGATCATTAAACTTCATCACATTGTAGGTGTAGGGTAATGACTAGGGCTGTGGGCATTCTTGGAATAAGGGTGCACACACACACACACAAAAAAAAAAACTAACTAACCCCTTGAATGTAAATGCCAGACTATCTATGTACCAGTGTTGGGTGGCGTTGGGCAAGCATTTGATTAAATAGGTGCAACAAATTAAATACCCTTTCCATGTGAACGCACAAAACTACCAGTGTTGGGTGGGTATTTGATATTGCAAATTATGGATGGTTTCAGTTTTTCTGAGTAATTCAGAACTAGAAAACTATCAGTTCTAGTTTCTTTTTTAATAAAAAAATCAGAATCCAAGAATCATCAGTTCATGTTACTTCAACACCCTCAAACAACCTGCGGTTATTTGATTTTTTCAAAAAATTGAGAACCATGATTTTTAGATCAGAATGATTCTTTCTCTGATTTTTTTGAGGATTGGGATTACTAACCTTAAGAATCACCCTCATAACCACGAGGGTCTGTTGTATGTTCTTGCTTTTGATAACTAGCTACCCACATTCATAGCAAATAGTGATAGAAGAGGGAAGTGGGTGTGAGTGTACTTTGATCAGGCACATTGCATGCATTATTATTATTATTATTGTGGTTGCATTTTAACAGATTTTGAATAGATACGAAGTTAAGTTTGGAACATAAAAAATTGCAAAAACTGAGAAAAATACATTTCCTTCTTGGGTTTGCTTGCTTCATATATAGGGAGGAAGGACATGCATGATTCAAGTTATATTCTTTGAGAAGATCACAGCACCCACCCGGGGAGTGACTTGATTCTGATATCACCACTGCACGGGCTCCATCCTCATCAACCACATCTGATGAGATCAGAGGGGTGTGGTGTGCAAATTCTGCAGAAGGATTTCATGATGAAGATGCCCACATTCTTTTTGGGGAAGAAAGTAAATGCAAAATTGAATCCTTTTTTAGATGGTCAAGTGATAGAGTACATTTCAATCACTGTGTTGCAGAACCCAAACAGATGTTGCCTCCCTTTGCTCATTATAGAATTGCCTAGGTAAGGGACAACATCTGGTATCAAAGAGCATATTTCATGACATGCCAGTAGCATCACCACATATATAATGCATCATATTTGCAGAACCCAAGTACATTTCCAAATGCTCGGGGTTTCAGCTTTTTTTTTGGGTGCAAAACTTGACCAAAACGCAAAATTTTAAAACAAAATAATCTGTCACAATATTATTCCTTTTGTCTGAGAAATATCATCAAAATTTCATCAACAAAATAAAATTTGGCATATTTTTTTTCACATTTGAACTATGATTTAACATTGCTACAAAATGTGGGTGCAATTTCATTAGTCCTTGTTCACTTGACCAGGGAATTCACTGCATGCCATTAGGTTCGGTTTCATTGCAACTAGTGAATTCATTCAAAATCCAATGAAATCACTTGACGTACAAGGACACCTTTTATTCTAGTTTGGTAGCATTTTAAAAATTAATTTCAAAATAAATTAGACAACTTTTAAGAACACTTTGCAATTTAATGATTCCTCGTACGATGCAAGCCAATGATGCAACATCAGAAAATTGAAAAAGAGAAAAACATTGTTGGATTCTATAAAGATTGGACATTATATATCTTTATATTGCATATGTGTGTACATGTCTGTGTATACTATGGAATGGTCAAGCACGTGTCTGTTAAGTTTGGGTAAGGTGTGTGGGGGAGACCATTACAAAAGAGCTCGTTGATGATGCACCCAACATAATATGAGGCAAGGGTGAGGCCATTTGATTGCATCAAGGTCTAAGGTGACAGATTCAATTATTCACTCTTAAAAAAAAAGAAAAAAAAAAGCATGTTCAAAAGACATTATGGTCACTATTATTTATGAGTGTATGTATGATTATCACTAGGAGATTATTATGTCATATAATGTGGTCAAGACATATGACATAATCTGCCACACCAGACCTTAATGTACCTATGTAATTATTATGTTGTTCCTGTGATACCTAATGGTGGGTATGCAGAGAATGACTGTCACCAGATGTATAAAATTAGAGCTTCTTCTTCTCCTCATTGCTGGTAATGGCCCCCTCATGAGAGAGATGGGCTCTATTCACACACACACACACACACACACACACACATATGTGGGCAACTGGGTTAGTGGGTGTCAAGGGAAATTGGGTATCCATCCCTTGGCTGCTTAGCTTATATGTACCTACCTATTCAGCCACATGAACCATACCTAGTGGCTGGGTGGCTCTCTCTCCAAGGGAAAAGAAAGAGGGGAAAAAAAGGGCTTTAATGTTGTCCCATCCTCTTTGAGCTTCTCTTATATGTCTTTTCTTTGAAAAACATGAAATCTTTAAGTCAGATGAGAAAAGTGAACTGGTCAGTGCCATCCCACATAGTCCAAAATGCTTGATTTCAGTTTTGAATCTTGGCTACATAAAGTATTGGCAACAAAAATAGAGAATCCAAATGATATCCTTCATTCTGCAAAGACCCATCATAATAATAATAATAATAATAATAATAATTGAGCAAGGCAATAATGTAAAATGAAATGTATATATACTATAGAGCCCACCCTTGACAAGTGCACAAAGTAGTAGCCATAAGGTGAGGAGGCTTTACAATGGTATATATGAACAACTTCTTGTGCACCTAAGTTAGCTACATGAAAGACTTTTAAGAAACCACTAACATGGATCACCAAGGTTTATGGAAAATTAAAAAGCTAAAGACGCATCATGTATTTAGCTTAAAAGTTTCTCCAATTTCAAAAGCCTTTGTAGTTTTGAATTTTAAGATGGGAAATTGAAATTTGGCTTATTGAACAACCTACCCTTTCTACAATATCAAATGCCTTCAAAATAGTAGATCTCAATGATTGACATTTGGCCAAAATTTACCTTAAACCTCAAAAAAACTATCATACACTCTTCAATCTCAAGGGCCTTCAAATGTGAAACTCTATATTGGAAATTGATGTTTCAAGACCTAATAAACCTACACTTTATAGAATCTCAAATGCCCTCAAATGCACTATGTGAAGTTATGAATTGGAAATTAATGCTTCGTGTGTGGAACCATAATAGGGAAAAAAAAAAAAAAACATTTTGTTTCACCAACTGAATGTGATCTAATGGCTTGTCACCCTATACAATGTTATAAGGCACTAATTTCTTTTGAAGGTCACTACTTTGTAATTGTCATGATATGGGTCCAAGGTTAAATCCCTAGGTACCCACCTGGCTTTTAGTGACCCTATCTCTTAGTAAAATTGGCTTCACTTCTAACATCTAATATGGCTAAACTCATGATTTGAGGTCACGAAGACCACATCACATAGGGATAAAATTATATATGGTGTAAAATTATGTGGCAAATGTGGATCTAATGGGTGACCCATTATTTGGAAATGTAAAACTAGGGGCATTTTTATGTAAAATTTCCCTTGGATTTTTTTTCTTCACCAAGAGAGAAGAAGTAATGTTTCATGAAAGCGAAAAAAGGAAAGACCAAGAAAGAAGTTTTCATTACTTTCTAACATTGTCATCTTGGGGAGGCCCAAACATTAATAAGGTCATTGTGAATTTGTAGGATATGGTGGGTCTTGTTTGGTAGAACAGATAATGTGTACATACAATGTTAGGGCATGTAACATTACATTCAAGTCTAACATAAATTTTCAAATGCACGTGGTTGTTATTTTCAAAGACTTTAATATTGCAATCTTTCTCAATTGAATGTGGGTGCCACCCTTTTTTTTCTTTCCAATCCTATTTCAAATCCTAAATTTTAAAAAAAAGACTATGGTGTCATCTTTTACAATGGATATAATTCACAAATCCTTGAATAAAACCAATAGAGTCATATGGATGACAACCTAATAAAGATTTTTAAAAATGGGCTTATGAAAAATATAATTTAAAAAAAACATATAAAATTTTGCAACTCAAAATGAGTTATGGACACAAATTGCAATTTTGATAAATTTATAAGTGCAAAAAAGGTCATTAGGTCATTTGTTTTTGAGCCAAGAATATGTTGTTGTTTTCCACTAGGAGAATAGTGACTACACTAGTAATGAATATGTACACATGCTAGAATGAATGACACCTTTTCAAGGATTTTATGCCCATGTGAGTTCAAGTTCCTAAGATTATAAATATTATAACCACTCATTTTTTTACCTTAAGGAAGCCACTAAAGCAAAATATCACCATACTAATTTGCAAATGAAAAGGTGGAGCCACATTAAACTAGGGTTCTTTCAAGCATGTCACCTACAACTTTTTGGGGGTTTTAGCCCCCCAAAGTGGTGAAATAGGTGATCTGAAATGGTCCCAAAGAAAATGAAGTTGCTATTGGAGGATTGTGTTTTTAAAACATATTATGAAATGTTCTTGACATATGGGGTTTTATTGGAGTCTACAAATATGTGTATTTTCTGATAACCCACCCATCACCCAAAAATTTGATATTGATAACCGGTGTGTTTGCCAAAAACAAATTCCAAAAGAAAAAACTACCTTGTGGTTATTAACAAAAAAGAAATAACCGGTCAACACTGGTTTAATTTTAACCCATAAATCTCAATATGATATTTTGCTATTGCAAATCCCACTAGCACAAAATTTATTTTTAATAAACTGAAATATGCAACCTAATAATGTATGTCTAGGAGTCCAACTCTCAAGGAGTGTTTCTTTTTTTTGGGGAAATTTTTGGCACTTTGGGACAAAAAAATCCAGTGCCAAGGATTTTTTTTTGGAAAATATATATATGCCAAAGTTGCCACATTTTTGAGAAAAAATATTTAATTCTGAAGTCGCCGTATTTAGAGAATACATAGCCAAAGCAAAGCAACATTCTAGAACATTTCTACTTTCCTCTATGACCTCGTTTAGCCAAATTTGGCACCTTCCTCTCAAGGATGATCACCAATCCACCTAACCTCATGCACAAAATTTGAAGGAAAGAAACCCTTCTCCCCAATATGATGCTTGGAATCAAGAATTATCAATTTCCTAAAATAGCCATGATTTTTAACTCTTGGGAAAGTCACATTTAATAAATACTACATAAGATGTATGTTGAAGAATCATTACATCAACTTATCATATGAACCAAAAAACTACATCTTATTACAAAACTTTTATCATTTCCCACCCATGATTATATTGCCAAGGCCTCTAGGTCTAACCCAAGGTACTGAAAGTCGTTCACCCTACCTATAGAAACTAACTCAGTTGGTAACTCATGAGTGAGGATCATGTCACTTGATGAAAGGAAAAGAGAGGATTCCTTAGTTAAATAAATGCTAACTTAAAAGAGACCTGAAGTGACTAGTAAAAATATCAGTGAGGTTCTAGAGTAAATTGGAACCCTAATGAATAAGGGAGGCTCATCCGGAGGATGAAAGATCCAAAAATAGATGGCAACTAAACCTAATGGATGAATGGCAAGAATTTTAAAAAAGTCCTAATTACTATTTCTCACCCAACATTAATTGATTAATGTGGAAATGAACCACCAAAGCTATGGCATATTTTATTTTGCCTAGACTATGCCTTCAAAATCTCATGCAAAAAATGCCCAATTTGGAGTTAATCGATGATTGAACTCCAAACCACTCTTTATTATCCAATCCAAAACCTTAGTTTGCCTTAACCAACTAAATTTCAAGCGCATGTTTTATGTGATTGAGAATTGTATTTTATTTACTCCCTTTTCCAAAGGGAAAGCTTTGACAATCACCTTGGTGATGATGCTTAAAGAAACCCAAAAGCAAGAAAGAATTAAATTTTCCCCATGGGGATAAGTTGAGAAAATCACAAAGGCCATAGATATAAAAAAAACTTAGTTCATTATCCTAATGAGGAGGTTCTTATAGGGGATTTTTGCATTCTAATTTGTTTTGGGAAATGTAAAAGGGGACATAAAAAAAAATGACTAGTGCCATGGTGTGCTACAAAGAAACATCTAGTCAAATCTCATTTTGTGCATTACTTGTGTGTCAAGTTTCATTATGTACAAGTTTCACTAGGTCCTTATACATTGTGGTGGCCATTTTTGCTATTGAATCCTAGGAAGCTTGAAGAGTTTAGTTGGTTTGGTTTGCATTGGAAGCTCATGAAAGGATCTTTCTCTTCACCTTGGGCCCATTGTTCATTGTGGCAAGTTGCACTTTCATTTGAACTCTAATCCATACGATGTTTTCATTGAATTGTCTCATCTTTTATATCTAGTCAATCTCGTGATTGTTAGGTTACTTCCTTAATTGTGTGTGATTAACCACTATTCAAATGGTTAGGCAATGGCTCTATTCATGGGAAAATATGTATGTTTCATTGTGCTACAAAAAAGCACCAATCACTTTGATCAAATTAACCACCGTTTTGTTGAAATAAAAATAGTTTTATTTCTTGGAGTAAACATGTTGCCACCAATTGTAGTGAAGTTATTGAATGAGCTTGAAATGGCCAAAAATTATTACAATTTTGGTTTGCATATGTATTTTGATTGAATTAATTGTGGTTTGAAATTTTTTGAATCACTTCATTCAAAGTTGCAGCCAACATTATTTTGAAACAAAATGATATTTATATTTTGTAGAAATGTGATTAAATGAATAAAGTCGTGGAGATCACAATATGACACTATTGATAACCTTTAGTGACATTTTCAACTTTTGGATCAAACAATTTTTCTTAGTTTATTATTTGGGTCCACCTTCTAAATTTAAATATGTCATTAACATGGTTAATTCTGGTTATGTTGATTATTAAGAGATTATTTTAAACAACTAAAAACAGTGCTAAAATACGCAAGAATAGGTGTTCATTTTAGAAAGCTAACATTTTAAGGTTCTATTACCTTAGGGTTGTAAGGTCATTTGGCTTGCATGTTAAAACCAATGTTGGTTGGATCTTGATTTTTTACAAGTGTTGGGTTTGGGTTTACCAAAATAAAATAAAATTTGGAAGACTTGTTGGATTAAAGTTTAGTATTCCTAAGTTTTAAAAGTGTTGCATGGGCCTTGGTCCTTTCATTGGAACTTTGATTGGCATGTCTTACACAAAAATTTGAAAACTTTAGGCACCCCCCAAATAGAAGTTTTCACTTTCAAGATAGAAGCTCAATTTTTAGCCTTTATGAAGGGATAGGGGGAGGAAGGGAAAGTGGGATAGCTCATTGCCAAAAAAAAATTTTAAACTTTAAGTGGTTTTCAATCTCCTTCCCATCTTACAAAATTCATTCAAGTGTTGTTGGCCCAATTCTAAACTCATTACCCAACCAATTGAATTTGAAATTTGAGTTTTTGTTGGATTTTCAATGAAAGTATTGTTCAACATTCAATAACTCCTACAACATGAATATGATTCAATGATATGGATGACATTCACTAAGTGATGAATTTTCACAACAAACGTCCTTTGAAACGAATATACATAATAAAAATAATGATGTATGCATGTGACCAATGTGTCAACCTCCTTCCACTTCTATATACTTACATGGACATTAAAAAAACCATTTGAAAATATGCCCTATCATACCCGAGTTATCTATGCTAGATGAATAATAGTTTGGGCAAATAATATGTGATATAAAAGAGTGATATTCAAAACTAAATGGGAACATAAAAGGGCCACTTGTGGGAGGGGATATGGAGAAATTTTTGGCAAGGGAAACTAATCAAGAGGGAAAGGGCAAAAGGGCAAAGAAGAGAGTCGAACAAAAGAAAACTAATTGTTGAAAAAAATGAAAAAATCAGGTTCAAGGATGAAACAAAACCTAAATGATAATTTCAATTATGAAATTATGCCAAATGGATGAGATATATAGTTCCTAACTAAAAATCGACCATAAAGATAAAATTCTCACAAATGAACAAAATGTGACCACATCAAAAGATATTAATTGTTTGGATGGAATTTCCATTATAAATGAGTTATATCATGCATGAATGACATTATGTTCATACACGAGATTTACCACACATGAGATGGTCATGGTGATAAATATTAATGAAGGATGAAAATTGTTGTTCATGGGTTGAAATTGATTGTAAATGTAATTGGCCATCTACTAAAGTGGGGTTTGGAGTGTGGATGAGGATGGATGTTTAAAATTCTTGTGTTCCCATCATGTTCTCAATGATGTTCTCAATGATGTTCCCATCATGTTCTCAATGATATGATGATTCTCTTCACCTTCATCCGGGTTCAATTACACAGTCAATCAATTTTAAGGGTAATCCCTAAAGGATAATTAGACCCAACTTGTTTCCCACTAATTTCTGCATTAATGTTTATTGGGCTGGCTGATTGAAAATATGTAAATTAATTAACTAAGCCATTGAATGGACAAATTCTTAACACATTCTTTTTTTTTTTTTAAATTAATAAGGAAATAATTGGGGAATTTTTGGAAATTTCCATTTTTCTAGTGTAAATTCAACTAATTTTGTCAATGTTTTGGAAAAAAATTCCTAAATTGAAAAAAAGGAAATAACAATCACCATGCTTATGACAATGTTTTGATTTTCACCTATTGGGCAACAATCTAATGAAATGTTTTTTAAAAATAAAAGGCACAAAAAATGAGCTATTCTTGAGGGTTAATAAATGAACGAATGACCCAAATAAATAAATAAATTTAAATAAAAATTGAAAATTTCAAGCTGTTGCAAATTTTCTAAAAAACAATGTTTTGTGACAATAGTCGTTGATATTTTGAAAAAAGGAGATAATTTTGGGTCAGTTTTGCTAGACGTTTATTCATATTTGTTGCAGGTATGAAGACAATAAAAAGTGGTGAATTTTTTTTCAAAACCCAAAATTTCTCTTAATTTTTTTGATGATTTAAAAAAAAAAGAAAAAAAAGGCATCTGGAGCAGAATATTCCAGGATTTTGTTTTTGGTTGCCTCAATGCAATAATAATAATAATTAATAAATTAATAAATAAATAATAAATAAATAATAAATAATAATTTTTATTTATTTTAAACAAACACTGATACATACTAGTCTTTTAATTGTCAGATTTTACTGGAGAATGTTATCAGTTTAAGCCAGTAAGGCATGAATGTGTGTATAGATTGGGGTCGGCCTTGGCGAGTATAGTATGATACAGGTCTGCACACGATGGTGTAAGTAAGTACACCCATATATTTTAGAAATGATGATTATGTATGAGAGGAGACAAAACACCTTCCACACACACACACACACACACACACACACTTACTTCGTGTACAACAGAATTTTTCATTTCATTTCATTTCGCAGGTGATTTATTGCCAAGTCCATCATCCCCATGTATGTCATATATGATGTACTTTGCAAATATGAACAAGGTTTTCTAAACTTGTTTGTTTTCTTGTGACTTTGTTAACGGGTCAATAAGTCGCTCGCTACTGCTGCTTGGCTTGCTCCTCTGCAAGCAAAGCACATTTTATGAATGTGTTCAAATGAGTGCTCACCATTCCTTTTGTCCCAACAAATCCATTGCTACATTTCGTTACTAGATGATATGTTTTCAGGGTTCAAGATTTGATTCCTAGACCCACCCAAAAAAATGGCCTTGTGGTCAAGTGAAGGACAAGGTTGTTGCACTCTCTAGCAAGCTTAACTAACAATCGTGAATATATCATAGTACCTTTATCATTCTGTCAGCAATTGAATTCTTTTTTGAATAATCTTCGACTTTAGGTATCATTCTCGAATTATTTTTTAATAATTGTTGATTCTTTTTTTTCTTTTTTTTTTAATTAGTTGTTTTGCAATGTCGAAAGTTCAAGAAATTGTGATGGAACCCTAACAAACAAACAAACTCCATTAAACAAAGCACTTAGCAAAGGCCAATTATTTAGTAAATGTAAAAAGCCCATTTGATATTCCATTCTGTATTATTGGAATTGAAGGCCCTCATGCCTGACTCACAGGGTTTTTTTCAAAATTTTTTATACTCAAAAATTGGCCAATATTTCCCCCCAAAAAAATCAAAATTACTCCAATGTAACTAGGAAAACCTCAAATTTTTTTTGTCAGAAAAAACAAAAATCGAAACTATCTAAATGTCACCACCTGACCCAATCATTATGACTGGCCAATCAAAAACATTCATTCCTTTTACTGGAGGTCACTGTGCATGTTTACAGGCGTATAGCTCATGAAAAATAGTGTATCCATGCCATTTTTCACTCATTTAGGTTGCAGAGGCTCTTACTTCTAGAGCATCACCGGCGGTGGTGCTTTGTATGTGGCCTTGCAAAAATGTTTCTCACTCACGTCCAAGTTCAGTTAATTACTTTTTCCCAACCTCACCCATAAAACTAAAACTCGGACTGCGAATAGGCGGGAGACTACTAATAGCAAAACCACCTGAACCAATCATTATGATCAGCCAATCAGAAATAGGGAGCAGCAGTCAGATCACATTTGTTACACTCTTTTCTGGCACCCTTTTCTGGCAAGTGTTAGACTTTGCTGTGCCTTTTACCAGCCTCAGCAAAATGTGGAAAGCAAAACTGCTGTGCCAAAACCACTTTGCTGAGCCAAGCCAGTAATGTTTTAACTTTTGTTAATCCAGTTTAAATTTGCTGGGTCACATACTGAGCACACACACACTGGTGGAGTTGCTTTTATCCCCTTGTTGAAAAGAGGTCAGACCTTACACCTATTATTCATTGGTGTAAAGTTCTTCTCCCCCAGTGGTAGTGCTCTGAGATCCCTACCACTCCTCCTGCCTTTTGCATATGATTTGGTTTATGGTAAGGTTTGCCTTGTGCAGTATGCTGGGTAAATGCTCATTGGTGAGGGACATTCCCAAGGTTCATTTTGGGAATGCCCACAGCCTGATGCAGTGGTATGCCACACATAACTTGGATCAGACCACAAGAAAGAACTGTGCATAATGTGAAGAGCAAAGGGCTGGCAAGGCCGAACAAGCTTGCATGGAAAGTTTTCGAAAGGCAAATACAAGGTGCCCTCCACCTACACTAAGAAATTTATATGAGTGCCTTATTATATGAATAATTTGAGGAATGTTTTCCATTTTTTTTCATCCATTTTCATTTTCTTCTTATTTTAACAACTAGGTGTTCCCTTCTTCTTAAAGTCCCAACAATTGTAACATGGAAATAACAAAATACATAGAGCTATATCTTTCACAATTTCTTAAAAAAACATGTAGCTCATCAATCCAAGTCATCCAATCCAAGTCATCCAGATGAATGATAATACCCCAAGTATTTCCCTTCCAAGTCCCACCACCCTAAAGCTATCTCATTGTGATAAAATTGGGTGTGTATAGGGTGAAAATGTATGAGAAACTCCCACTCATATGCAATGTGATGAGTTTTTTTTATAAAAATCATGCGACACATTTTCATTCCATGAAAATATCTCCAATCATATTCCTCTTGCTCCTTTGTCTATTTCAAGGGAAAAGTCAATCAATTATTTGAAAATCATTTTCCCTAAGATTTAATTAAGTTTATGACTAACTCAAAATAGTTAAACTAAATTATTTATGAATCCAGCTTATGTCCTTAATCAAAGATTTTTTAAATAAGGCCCATAGGTTGAATTATTTATTTTCATATTTACCCATCCTTCTACCCACTAATCTATGTCCATGGGTCAAGGACCTTCCCAAACTTACAAAAACCTAAGGTGCATTCACACTTAATGTTAAGTCAGTGTTAAGTGAAAATCTAGGTAGCATCTTGGGTGGCACCCAATGTTAAATGGGTGATTGTTTAATATTAAATGAATGTTAACTTAAAAGAAAATCTTCATGGTAAATAGGTTTAGGTCCTAAATGACTAGCTTGGTGTTAGGGTACTTAATACAAGAGTCCTTAACACCAAGTGCAAATCCACCTTTAAAATATTGGTATGAGTATTGGTATTGAAGAACATACCAGTTGGGTCATGACATGAGGCCAATTATAACACAACTGCCCAAGAATATTGGGCAGATAGGAATTTTTATTCAATGTGAATCACCCATGTGAACTCCCCATGACTAGAGACCCCCATTGGAGACATGGGGTTCCATTTTGGAACATGCTTTGAGACTTTGGTGATTTCATTCTGTTGGGAAATGAGTACACAATAAAGTTATCCGTAGTAAAGTAAGAAAAACACAGCACCAGAACCCTGAGTTTGATCATACACAGGGTGAGATTCATAAAACACCTGCAAAAAAAAGTACATTAGCATTCAATGGGGGGATGAAAGTCAGAAAACCATCAATTTTGGTGGTAAACTGAGTTTCATCCTGTCTTTCCTTTTTCATGGGCGCCTCCACTCTTGCTACATATATCTTCAACGCTCCTAACTAGTAGGACTTGAAACAAAAATCCAATAAAAAGATTGATGGCCGAAACCATCCCATGGGAGACAAAAAGAGAAGGCCAAAGAAATTCATACTACACTGAATTCATGTACAACTACTATAATTTGTCTCGAAACCTCGTGCATTAAATGCTGAGTTTCATCATTTCATACTGAGATTTGATAAAATGTCTTTACTTTGCAGATATCACTGAAAGAGAGAGGATAGGGGATGAAAGGAGGCCCAAAGACAGGGTGAAGACAGAGTTACTGTACGGATAAAAGTTATCCCTAAAGTCATCCGTAGTTTCAACCTCTGTTTGATCCTATACTTGTCATCTCAAGCCCCAATCTAAAGCTATCCTCAAAGACATTCATACTGGGGACTAAATTTTAAATATATTTGGTGTTTTTTAAGTGACAAGCTCACTAAAAAAGCTTGTCAAGCTTCTTGTGGACTGGAAGTTAGAGAAGACCCTCACCCAGAGATGCTACTACACGGCTAGTAGGTAGGAAGGACAAATGGGTGTTGCTTACTTGACTTGCTAATGCTATTTTTTTGGGGGCGGGGTAGGCCTGAGAACTAATAACTTACAATATTTTTCATCATCTCTTTTCAGAACATCAGTGTTTTGCACGTGATGGCCTTGCTCTCTCGGCTTGTAAATTTGATCCACTTGATGAGCCAACTGTTGTTTTTTGGAGTTATATAGCCAACCAACCAAGCCACTCCCCTTTCTTCCATTGATAACCCACATGATAAAAAATTTGAAAATTTTCTTATTCACTAAGAAAAAGAAAGAAATAAGCATCAGAACTGTGGACCATATAAAAAACTCTGACAAATGGGACACAAGAGAAAAAAAAATTTAAATTAAATTAAATTATATATATATATATATATATATATGCCACCAACTAGCAAAACAATACTTGCTTATGCACAGTGGAAGAGAAAGATAATGATGTTTATGAGAAAATATATATTAATGATGTTTTCGAGGAAAAAAAAAATCGGTAGGAAGGTTTGGGTTACAAAACAAGAGGATGTAACTTTCTTTATTTCCTTTTTTTTGTGTCGAGTATGTTGCAGAAAGGATCCTTCTTCCCATTCGCTTGAAGTGCTATGTCCACTTGTGAAAATAAGTATGTCGAGTAGGTTTGCTTCAAGTGCTAAGTCGACTTGGGAAAATAACTATGTTGAGTAGGATTGGGAAGGGCAACAAGACTCTCATCCGTCATGGGCAACAATGAAAACAATCGTAGTTGCAAGTAGTAAGCAATATAGCATGAAAAGTATCTATGGACAAATCCACGGCAATGACAAGGAAGAGGAAAAAAAACCCCTCAAAAAAAATCAACCCCCTTTATGACATACCTACTCAAGGGCTAAAAACAATTCTTGCATACATGATACCTATATGATATATATAGATGGATGTATTGCACAAAGTCTTGGATGAACTAGTATCTTCATCATCATCACATATTTAAACTATAGAATGGCCAAATGTCTCTCGTCAAATAATAGAGAATCCCATTTTCTCCATACCCAATAACATGAAAAATTGGAAACCAAAATTTGACACATCTTCCACTTAGACATAGAATTGGAGCTTGGATATACTATGATTCCAAGTGAAGAAGGCCAACTAATCCTTACACCATTTGGTGTTGGACGGAGTGAACTTCTCCACTATACCCATTGACAAAGTTTCAATTTAGCTCAATGTAGCATTGATAGGCGACCCGTTTCATTTCTTTACCACTGATCAATTCTTGAAACAATTTTCCCCTAAGTACATATTTCATCAATTTCTAGTTGCAAAAGTAGTAATGCATAACACAAATTATGCAATCAAATGACATTTTCTTTTAATATTAAATACTTCCATACACTAGTGTGAAATGTCCATGTTTTCATCATTGTGTGAATACAATTGTTTTCAAAGTCCAAAATAGTTAAATAGCAAATGAAATGAATGGGCCTATAATTAATCTTGAAATGAAGATCTTGACATTTTTTTTGTGATAATTCAGAATGATTGCATTTTAGGAACAGTTGGTGCCTAAACTTTTTCTTGAGTTCTTAAAAATGAAAACATGTACGTGGTTGAAAGATTGCCCACAGACTAAAAGGGACATGGCAAGTTTTGTTTGAAAGGTTTGTATGTTTAATTTTGATCACATGAGAGTTTGGATTCCATTGTAATGAAGATTGCATAATTGGAAACAAAGTCCAACAAAAAATGGGTATAAATCAATTTAAACTTTTTAATTTCAAAACTTGTGCGTGACTAAAGTTTTGAGAGTTTGGAGTGTGCCATTCAATGTTGTGCCAATTTATGGGACGATTGAATGCCATAGTTGCAAAACATTATATGATCAACAACTTTTAGTATTGAAATTTGTTATGTAATTCATTAGAAAGGAATTTCAAACTCTTGAAAATACCAAAGGCTTGCAAGGTGCAAAGTGAGAAAGTTTGAAGGTTCATGATTTCAATATTTTGAAAAGCAAAATCATCACCCTAATAATCACAAGGGTGCTTGTGATGAAAGTGGAAAATTCTTTTAACAAATTGAAGTCGATAAAGGGGAGACTTCCAAAAAAAAAGAAAAAAAAAAAGATGAACTAACTCAATGTTAACTAGATTCAAACAAAGAAACCTCAATTTGTTCAAGCCAAAAAGAGACTAAATTTCCCTTAAATTAAATCACTTGCTACAAATTGGAACAAGCCAAGGCATAATGCTAAGAAGTGTAGTTAAAGGGGTGCAATGGCCCGAGGGTGATTTAATTTGTCAAAAAACATCACAACTTGAAACTTCACAATGACCTAAATTCAAAGAATCCAAATGTAAGTAAGGGGCATGTTTAGATTATGTAGAAAGACTTGTTTGAGTGTGTTATAAGTAACCAAGACTTTGCATAAGTAGGCAATAATTACGTGGGACTGAGGAGGAGGAGATCATGCTTTGGTGTTCTCTGTTGTCGGATATTGGAAGCTCATGGGGCTTATGAGCTTGCGAGCCAGCTAACAACAATGAAATTATAATGTTGGGTTTTTTTCAAATGCCAGCTTTTTCTCCATCAACTTTCATGATGTTTTCAAACTGAAAAAGCCCGATGCTCCACAACTCAACAACACCTTTGGGGTGTGTGCTCCATTCCCCAAATTTCCACTCAAGTCAGCCAAAAGTAAACAAGTTCTTCAGCTCATGGCGCACTCCTTATTAAGGACTGCAAAAAACTTTAATTCTTGTTTCTGGCCCTACTTTGAAGTAAAGTTGTAGTAGGGCCCTCTCCCAAACTAGTATGATGCTCTTCCAATGTTAATCATAAATTAACAGTTTTTTGCAGAAAAAAACTTTAGATTCCACCAAGCACACTATAATGTCGCTTATGGTGTGCATGCGCACAGTAGTGTTTATATGATTACATTCACATTTCATCACACCACCCATCTTGATTCTTCACCTTTTTTTTTAATACTTTTTCGAAAGGTTTTATTAAGGTACTAATTGAGTGTGCTAAGTGTCACTCTCTCTTCTTTCCCCAGGTATACTAATTGCTTGCCCAAAGAACCAAAAACCTCCCTCCCAAAATGACATTGTCTTATGTGAAGTCTAAACTTTGGAGCCAAAAGTACATTTTTGCTATGACCCAATCAAGGGCAAAGTATTGTGATTGTGTGAGGGTAAACTGGCCAGTCATAGTACACTTCAAAACACAGAGGAACTTTGTGATCTGAGCAGACCTCGGTTGCCTCTGGGGTCCAAAGATGAGTTGTAAAGGAGCAGTAGGTGCACCTAGTGCGCTTTAGATCATTGGATTTGGATAAGAGATGCAAAAGATATGACCTCTGGAAGTTCTGGGTCTCATTGTCCCAAAAAAAAGAGTCACCCAACATTTTTTCTATCTATGTTCAAGCAATGGAAATCCTATTAACAAACATCTTTGCACTGACACATGTCACAAATCCACCCTATCACTAAAAATCTTGTGCTCAAATTAATCATGTTCGTTGAAAAAACTAAACATATTTATTCAAAGGTTGAGATCAAAACCCTAAAATCCGGCAAAACAATGTTTGGTTATCGAACTCTAAAGGTTTGTTAAACCCAAGGATAGCCACCACTTTCCAATGCGGCACCAACCCAAAAACCCCCTACCACCTCCCCCTTCTGTTTCCTTTCTGCGGGTGGGTTAGATTCTTGCAACTACATTGCCCATCGCCTCTTTAACCTTTCCTATCTCATTCGTCTCCTCTCCTCTTTGCGCATAGGTCGAATTCCTCTCGACTTGAGCCTTTCCTCCCCCATCTTTCTCCTCTCCTCTCTGCAAACGGGTCAAGTTCCTCCTGACTCAAGCCTTTCCTCCCCCATCCGTCTCCTCTCCTCTTTGCACATGGGTTGGGTTCCTCTTGACTCGATCCCGTGCACGAATGTGCTACAAGTCCATGGTTCCCAATGTGAAGCTCTAACACCCACACACAAATGTCCTGCAAACATGGCAAGGCCCAGTTTCAAAGTTTGAGAAAAGCTTGAACCTCCTTAATTTGAACTTCTTGTTTGATATTACTGCAAGCAAAGGGAGTGCACAGCTTGATGTTTGGTTCTTGCATTTTGATGTCCTTATGCAGAGATTAGTGAGGTGGAGTGAAATGAAAACAAATTACAGCAATAAACATTTTTGTCAAAACTTTTGCATTTTTAATCATGGATCAAGCAACATTAAATTGTTCTTAGCTTTGGATGTGTGATACTAATAAGTAATTTAGTGATGATCTTAGTTTTCACTTGCTGCAAGTCTGGTTTTTCCCATTTCATTTACTATAGCTTGGTGCATTGCTTGAAGTAGGTTATTTTACATCTTCCAAACTAGTGGTAGCTGAATTTCAGCCTAGCTTTCATTGATCTCAGTTGAAGTGTTACTCTTTAGCTCAAAGTTCATATTCACTAGCTGAAAATGTCTATTATCTATTGTAGTGTACTTGCCTTTGGGTTGAAGATGAGCATAGATGCAATGGAAAAGATACATTTCTATAATGGGGATTGTTGTGATGATTTGGATTGTACATAATGCTAATGGTCTAGCTTTCAAATAAGTGACTAGAATGAGTTTCATGAATGTATAAACAAGTTTTTTTATTATTGAATCAAATTGTTGTGGCTATCAATGGTGCTACTTTGATTACTTCAATGTAAGAAAATGTATGTAAATTCATTTGACATTTTGGAATTATAGGATTGGAGATCCTTTAGTCTTGACATCATCAAAAAACTCATAGTTGTTGATCTAGTCTACTATTTATATGGTGAAAGATTTGTAAAATAATCATTTCTATATGGAAAATTGCATGTAAATTTACATCACATCTAGAGTTACAAGATCATTGGAGATCTTTCAATCTTAACATCACCAAAAAACATTGTTCATCATCACTAGTAGCTATTGCTCCTCTTAGTTTTTCTACCCTAGTAGCAATTACCCCTTCGAGTTGTTCCACCTTAATAAATGTTATTCCTTCTTTTAGCTATTCCACCCCAACATTAACTACTTTTCTCGACATTTTATTCATCCTCCGCTACAACTATTCTACTTTTTAGCTATTCCACCCTAATAGCTTAATTGTCCATTTGTGGTTGTTGCAAGGATGTTACAATTTCCCTTCTAGTTCGCATTCAAACCAAGGCTCGCTACTGATCCTATTTCTACACTTGTGTTATTTCACCAATATTAACACCCTTGTATCCAAGAAGGTGAGCTTACAAACCTACTTTGAAATCATAATGAAATTTATTTATTCCCTCTCTAACTGTTAAGGATGAACAAGTTGCAATGAAATTGGCTTATTGTTGTTTTATAAGTTCTTTTTCAACTAATCTTTCAACTATAGTTAACACTGTGAATGTTTTTCTTGCTTGTTTTTCTTGTCTTTCTTTCTTTTTGCTTTCTCTAATATGCTCTACTACTTCCCTATCCAATCCCTTTTATTGCATAACTTTCAAATATTCATCTAATGTTATGACATGGCTTTGAGAATAATCCATTTATGGTTATCTTCCATTGGTCCTTTTTGTAGACAAATGTGGCAATGACAACAAACTATGACACCCTTGTGCTAATGCCACTTGAGTTGAACTTTCAAAAAATTTGAACTTTGTAATTTCATCCAATGAAAGTTGTGCCAAATTTTCAACCATGTTCTTTGAGGGTGTTTCCATGGTATGATGTAGACACTTTGTGTCAAAACTAGAAGTACATATAAAGCTAAAAATAACAACACATAAAATTTCACTCATTTTGAATTCTTTTAGAAATCACATTAAATTGATTTGGGCTTTAAAAATAAAACCAATTATATAATCCATGAATATGAAATTGATTCATAATTTTGTCTTTATGTAAATGTATACTAATAATTTTATAAATGTTATTCAAAACACCCTATTTAATAGCAAAATACCATTTCTCATTCATTTTAAATTTCCATTTTATTTTTTTAGAATGATAAGACAACATTCAACCCAACTACATCTTTAATGGAAAAACATTTTACAATTTTAAAATATCATAATCATCAACATTACAATAAGATAATGTACCACCAAATATTTTTATATCATTTAATATTAACTTCTTGAGTTTATGACAAATTGAATTTTTTGATGTGGAAGATTATTCATTATGATGGTTTCTTTGTATGTGCAAAGTTTCATGGACAAATTCCCATTAAAATTTTTATTTTTTAATCCTTTTCTTATATTGGAATGTTTGTGACACATTGTTGCAAATGAATAATGTACTCCAATTGATAATTGAATTGTTAATATGTGCATCAATTTCACAACATTATGAAAATTTAAGTTGTTATCCACCTTTAATTGCACATTTCCATCAAAAAACATTTTCCAAATATTTATAGAAACACATTAAAAATGTGTTACAATGAAAAATGTCAAACTATGACTCCTTTTTGCCTACACCGTACCATGGAAACACCCTTGATTCTATTACAGATGCATGGTTAATGATTATAAAAATTTTAGGCATGTTCACATAATACCTATGTTGATCTTCAAAGATATTAGCAATTGGAACTTCTATTATTGAACCTATGTTGATGAACTTGTTTGTAGTTGTATGTTCTATTTAATCTTGTTCACCATCCTCTTGCTCTGATTTTCTTCTTCCCTAGCTTGATTCTACAATGAGTACAAAATACTAAGGCCAATTTTTGAATCCATAGCCCTAGGGTTAAGTGGCCAAATCCTTATACCTTTGAACCCTAACATGATATTTTTCTTGTAAGTGTGTTAGGTCTAATGTTTTCTTTATCCACCTTGCTAATGTTATCTTATTTAATTCTATGTAATTCCTCCTAACCATTATTATGTCTCTTTCCTTTCCGAAAGCTATTTTGAAAGGCTTAAAACAAGCCACATCCAAGGGTTGAAATGCATGAGATGTATGCAAAGGTAGAGTAATCATATCCAACCCAAACTCTTGAACTTGTTCAATTACTTCAAAGGTGACATGGGATCCATGCCCATCTAAGATGAGCATATGCCTATTTGCTATGGATATTCCACTTGGTATAGACCTTTTGAAAAAATATAGAAACTCTTTGAAAAGGAAGGTAGTCATCCATGCCTTCGACTACATAGCCATACAAGTCCTTGGTTTGCAAAGTTGTATGTACTCATCACATATCCTCTCTCCTCTAAATATGTAAAACCTTGGCAATGTTGTTCTTACTACATTAACCACACAATTAACATTCAACCACTCCCTAGATTTTGGGATAATGTTATACACCCAATGTGAACTTCATTTTACAAGAACCCTTGCTTTTGATTGTCTTCCTACTTGGATGCATGTTTTGTCAAATATGGTTTGCAACATAGCTTTGTTTATTGTAAAGGGATTATAAGTTATCGTAGAAGTTTTGGCAAGATTGAATTGTTAGCCCTTGTGTTTGGCTAATATTTAATCCTATAACTTGATGAATGCTAAGCTCATGATGTCTCCTCTTGAACCAATACCACCAAGAATTTTTTAATACCCCTCCTTAAAAAGGTGTTGGCCTTGTTTGAATCAATTTTGTTACTTTCATTTTTAACTATTGTAAGCTAATTGATAGCCCAACTTCATACATAGACAAAACCCAAGTAACCACAACTTAATTTTCGTCTATTGTTAGCATGTTTGCCAATTTAGGTTTGTTATCTCTTGTTTTCCCATACGAATGATCAAACAACAAGGTAAGAAGTATGTCCTAGTGCCTACTTGCCTTCCTCAATGAGGTTGTCCCATTTTTAATTACATCCATGGCCTCTTCCAATGTTTCATTGATCCATTTGTTTCTAGTGATTAAAAGACTACATCTATTAACTCTTCTCTATTTTCTTGTTGGTTCTTATCTGCAAGATTAACGCGTTCCCAAGTCCCAAGTTAACCCCAGGTTGGGCTAATTCACTCAAGTTGTGGAATTTCTGGGACTCGAGGCACGCTCCCAGCTTCCAGCACAAAAGGGGGTGAAAGGGGCGTGTTGAAAGCTCCAGGATAGACTAGGAAGAGGGACAAGCTCATTCACTTATGTGGTCCTGCATCCAAATCCAACCCACAAATGGGTTAAAACTCATTCTGCACCTTTTTGGTGTTGGGACAGGCCACGGGCTAACTTGGACTCACTTGACTCACCACGGCCCAGACTCGAAAGAAGCCACCACCTTCCCCCATATAGTATTCTCTAAAACTCTCCACAGGACTTGCATCCAAATGGCTCTTTTTCCCGGGACTCCCAAAATGGAGTCCCGAAACTATTCCGATTTGGACTCCCGGGACTTTGGACGCTCATAACTCCTCGCCCCAAACTCAGATCGAAACAAGGTCTGAACCAAAGTTGTAGCTCTCCTCGAGATCTTTTCAACGGTGTGTCACACTCCACCTGCACGCATCGGAATCAGGTCGATTCCCAACTTTTAGTGGTCGGGAATCAAACTGCCAGTTTGACTCCCAGCCCTTCTTTCGACCATAACTTGTGCTACAGATGTCCAAATGGTTCATGCGAGGCCATTTTGGACATCTACACTTCAAGACCTTTCTAACGGTATAATGAACGCCTCAATGTGAGGTGTTTTGACCCCTGCAATCAAGCTCTGAGTTTTCGGGAGTCCTGAAGGACTCCAAAGTCCCATTTTCGGGAGTGTGAGTGGCGACCTCACAACTCCCTCAAAGTGGGGTTGCGACAAAGATGGTGGGACATTCTCCATTTCTTGGCTTGTCTCCTCTTGCAATCCATTTTGCCTCCTATGAGGTACATTGATCATCATGATGTAGACCCCCCTATCCCAACCTCCAACACGTTGGGGGTGTGTTATTTGGCCCCACTATAAGAGGTACAAACTTGAATCTTTTGTATTTTGCCCAGCTCTCAAAGAAATATGACAAGTTAAGGTATGTCTGAAATGCATATGTCTGTAGTTGTTAGGAAGAAGTTATCAATGCATAAAATTGTTCAAAGTCATGCCAAACTAAATCTTGGTCTGTTGTTTTTGTATAAGCAGTAGGTGTGTACAACAAACTACAATTTCTTGGAGCTAGATAAAATCTACCTTTCTTATGACTACCTAGACTACATTTACAAATTATGGAACTCTACAACTAACAAAAATATTTTTAAAATTTGAACTTTTAGTTGTAAAGTTGATCTATTGCAAGTTTTCCTAATTGTCCCTTTACATCCAAATCTGAATCTTGAGTTTTTATCTCTTTTTTGATAGTATTAGGATCTAATCCTTGATGTTCAAGCCACTATAGATCTTCTTTAACTACTATAATATTTAGATTTTATTGATCTACCTTTAACTTTTGTAGCTCCTTTTTGGCCATTCTAAAATACCTTCCTTGCTTTGGTTGATATGCTAAAACTTTTGTTTTTAATCTAAAACTCTTTACAACTCCTATGTTACTTTCCTTTTGTTAATCTAGCCCATATGCTCTCAAAATGTTGATGAAAGAATTCAGACTATCTCTCTAACAATTTGGAAGCTTTGACATGTTGAAAGAACTTTGCTTGTGAATTTGAAAAATAGGATTATGAATCTAAACCTTGCACCATAGCCTTGTGAATTTGGCAAATTAATTTTGGTGGGAATGGGATGTGTTTGAATTTGGGGGGAAATTAGAAGCTTTTCCCTAATTAATTTATAGCTACTATTTTTGCATTGGATTATTCTAAACCCTAATCCTTGTTTATGGTTAGTTGTGTGTCATTTAACATGACCTTTGCACCCATTCACCAAATTGGTGATGCTCATTTTAATGTGCAATCCAATTGCCTATGACCAAACATTCATTCACACCCTAGACTTGGGGCTATTGTAAAATTGAACCAATTTTTTCCCATGACCAAACATTAAAAGTACCCCTCATGTTCCCCCCCTTGCATAATGAAAATCAACTCATGGCCCATCACTAAACTAATCCCTTGTAATATTATTCAATTTTTTTACAAATGTGCCCACCTAAACCCCTAATACCAAACACTAAAATTTGATGGTTGGTCACCAATATGAAAAATCTTGAACAACTTTTTTCTCAACCAAGCGTTTGGTAATGGGTTAAAAAGATGTTGCCCACAAGCAATTTTTTGTTCTAACATAGGTTAGTTGATGCACTACATGGGTGCTCGGTGACCGGCCTTTGTTTGGTGGTGGGCCAGTTTACCCTATTATATAATATACATGTCATTCCATCAAATCATTAGCTGGGATATTGTGGGTCTTTCATACAATCTTGTCCCATATTTCCTAAACCCTAATAGAACCCTAGACCCTCAACCCTAAAGTTTAGACCCAATTTGACGGAGGGTTGATTTGGGTTTACCCAGATTAAGAAATAGTGTGCCTAAAAATTTGTGATCTCACCCCCTATTAATCAGGTTGCCAACAGATTCATTATCTGATTGCAAATTCAAAAAAAACATGGATGAATATGAGATGTTCACTCTTTTTCAGTTTTGGGATTTGAAGCCATACCAATCCATGCATGGAAATTAGTGCAATTTTTCTTATCAAATTGTATATTCAATATTAACCATCCTTATCATTCTTTCAATCAACACTTCCAAACATGAACAAAAAGTACCCACATAACAATTCCAAGTCTCGGCTCTGCATTTTGACTGATCATGGGTGAGACATTAGAATAGCTTGTTTGTAGAATCACTCTACAGCCAACTTGCACACCAGTGTTAAGTTCTTCTTTTGTGAATTTTGCAATGTCGCCAAAGTGGTGATCTTCCAGAAGAAAATTTAGCTGAATCTGGACTACCTTAGCATTTCTAATCGATATTCTTAAGCTTGATTATGAACAACTACATTCATTTTCATTAGTCCAAGTTCTTAATCATTATAAACAACATGGAATGAAATTCAATGTGAATATGACATTCCAGTTAGATGATCAGTTCATGTTTTTGAACTTTTGTTATCATATACATAATAACAGGAAATGCATACAAAGCAAAGTTACAAGTGATGTTGGGGCATCTTGGGTGTAAACTCACCCTACATAATTAACTCTTCAATACCAGAGCTACATTTTTGGAGAAATTGGATGCCATCAAGTTTTCTCAACCCAATTGTCCTACAAAACGGGAGCTTGCTTTCCATAAGTCCTAGACTAGAAGCAAACCAATTTCTGTGTGGATGGTGAAGTGCCCAAGTTTCAGACCAAAAAATCTCAAAGCTTTTTTGTAGAAAAGCATGCACAATTAATGCTGGAATGGTAAAGGTAACTACTGTATTCAATTTGCCCACAATGCCCCCTCTTTCATGTCACAAAAATAATGAAATTCAGGTGGAGAGGGAAAACACAAGTGATGCATTTGTACTATTATCCAAGCCTAAGGAATCGGTGAATGCAACCCCACCTAATGTTTGTCATTTGCCACTAAAACAAAGAAATGTCTGCAGCAAAGTATAGACCAGGATTGCCCACAGACAGATGGTAAACTATAGCTGTGCTTGAAGAACCTTGAAAGTGGACCCAAAGTCATCACAAAGTGTGTCTCACCTGACATACCATAAGCCTTCACTTGTGAATAGCTTTTGCCTCTCCTTTTTCCATTGCATGTTCATAACTCCTGCAAACATATAACTGCATCACACCAGACCCAAAGAAGTGCCAAGCCTAAAAAATAAAATGGATTCTCTGAGCAAAAATTTGTGAGCAAAATTATTATACATCTTAACTAATACCAACTAGACCAATGGAGATTACCCCAATAACTAAAACCTTCATAAGCTTGTTTACTGCACCTTGCTTTTGTGGGTCGCCCCATTTCTTCTTTTTTTTGCAAGTACAAATTTGTTTGAGGACAAGAAGTTGATGACATGATCCAAACTCTTACTCACAGCTGATGCAAGGAACTCATAGCTCACCCTTGAATCATTTAAGACAAGAATGTACCCACAATCTGTTCAAGTGCTGAAAGCTTCTTGTGGATGCCAACTTGAACCCTAATCATTATGGAACCATCAGATTTCTGCAATCGGATGTTTTGTTAGCAACCCGAGACACTGATACCTACCCATACATCATGGTTTTCTCCCAGAAACAGAACTTAAACCCCAAACCCTCAATTTATCTGCAAGAACTTAAACTACTATCCGTCCTGCAACAGCAACAACAGCAATACTGAGTTGTTGTCACAATGCCATTGAAGGGTTTAGGGTTTAAGACCTTAAACCTTAAACCTTAAACCCAGAGATCTCATTGAGGGGTTCATATATCCAAGACCAGCTGCTGTAAGGTGCAGTGATGAATTGTGCAAGCCGACTTGAGAAACACCCAAAATTGTGCAACTCCGAAATATCTATTGGTTGGAAATATGAGTTTTTTCTCATTGCTTGAAAATGATCAAAACAGCAGCATCAAAACTTGTAGGCATCAGCTGAACTATTCTGCAACAACAAACCCACATGGATGGCAGGCCCCCTCAGAGTTCAAGCCCACCATCATTATCATCATCATTTCCACAATATTATTATTATTATTATTAGTAGTAGTAGTAGTAGTAGTAGTATTTCTATTATTATTATTATTATTGGCAGTAGCTATTTTTTCCCTTAATAGTGTAATGTTTGTGGAGCAGTTATTGGGTTTTACTTCCAAGTTTTACTCACTTCTTGGTTACAGCAACAAACATCAAAAATCATCAAACCAAAGAAAAACCAAATTTCACAACATTTACTTCTGACAACTGCAGCATCAAAAGTTTGCTTCTCTAGCTCCTTTCCTGGTTTGATGGAGTTGGAGATCAAGCAGTGGCAGACTAAGGAGTCTGAAGAGCTGAAAATAGATTAAGTATAACAAATGTAGCAATTTCCACCAACGTGAGGGCATTTGGTCTAGTGGTATGATTCTTGCTTAGGGTGCAAGAGGTCGCGAGTTCGATTCTCGCAATGCCCCAAAAATTGTGAATGATGGCTTTTTTTATTTATTACTTCGTAACAAATAATCTTCCTACTACAAAATCAAACACCTTCCATTTTTAAAACTCTTTTAGAAAAGAATTTCAATTTTTTTTTTAAAGTTAAAAAGAAACAATAAAAATCATTTAAGTAAAAGAAATTTTTAAACAGATTATATTGCTGATTATCTAAACCATCTAGTTGTGGTCTACTTCTTCTTATAATGTCATTTGTCATCTGGACAGTGAGCGCATATGAATGTCAAACTGACATGGTCACTTTGACACAAAAATGGGTTGATTGCTTGACACAAAACAGTGGAATCAACAGTGAAGCAGAGACCACCCATACAACCCGCCTTCCCGTTTTCCTGCAAATTTTGCAGCACCCATCATCCTTTTGAATGCATCAAGGATCAAAAACTGATGGAAGAAGAGCTTATGGAGAGTGAGTACCTGAGCCCAGGTTTATGGTTAAATGCAGGTGATGGTAGTATGATGATGACAATGATGATGAATGTTAAGTTTTGGTGAAAATGAAGATTCCAAGAATTCCTAGAGGAAAAATCTTTGAGAGAGAGAGAGAGAGAGAGAGTGATGATGATAAGAATTTACCCAACATAAAAAAAATTGCGGATCTCAGTGTAAAAAAAGCAAATCAACAAATCTGCTGACTTGCTGCTTCTTCAAGGAGTCTTAGACCAGTTGAATTGTGTTGCAGCAAAACCACTGGCTGTACTTAGACCATCACCCAACAAACCTGACACAGTCCCTGCAAGCTCATGATGATGATGATGATGTGATGGGTGACTGAGATCTTGCATCTGCTGCTGCTGCTGCTGCTGCTGTCCAATGCCAGCAAGCATAAGCCTCCCATTCAGAGTGTTGATTGGCGCTGCTGCACCTGCTGCCGCATTTCCTCCACTGACTAGTCCTCCCAAACTGCTAAAACCACTCTCACTGTTTCTAAGACTATAGTTGTTTCCAAGGCCTGCTGCTGCTGCAAGAACTGTTGTGTTTACACCACCACCACCACCACCACCAGGGCCACTGCCGCCTCCACCAATTGACGAGTTGCTTAAGGCCCCTGCCAATCCCCCAAGGTTGTTGTTACTACTACTACTGTTAAAGCTGCCTAGTTGTTGGTTACTAATAACTCCATTCATGCTTCCCACTCCTAAGTTTGCAATACCAGTTCCTGTATGGGCAGCACCCCCCCCAGCTGCTGTCACAGTGAAGGAGTTCATCGAGCCTGAGAACCCCTGAGTAGCAGCATTCACGATTCCCTGGTTGCCGCCATCCAAACCACTCACAGCTCCTAGAGCTTGCTGTTGGAATGAGGAGCTTGTTGCCCGGTTCATATGTTGTTGATTCATCATCATCTCTTGCAAAAGGTGGTTCACCACATTTTGTGTGTCCTGATGTTGTTGCTGTTGGCTTCCCTGCTGACCCAATTGTAGAGACTGCTGCTGCTGCTGCTGCTCCAGGAGGCTGGCCATCCCAACTGCTGCAGCTGAATTTTGTTGAAGTGCACCAGCTGAGAGCAGGTTCCGATTCAACAAAGATCCAGCTAAACCAGTCCCCGAGAATGAGGAAAGTGAATTTTGAAGGGAAGAAATTGAATTCGTTGGAGAGTTTTGATGGGATGCTCCTCCTGAGTGAGAACCACCTCCAACACCTCCAAAAGATTGCTGTTGCTGCCGCTGCTGCTGTGGTGGCAAAGTCTGTTGGTGCTGCTGCTGCTGATGACTATGATGAAGACCTCCTCCTCTTCCTCCTCCACATGAGTTCGAGAAGTTTGTCTCCCGGGCATTTTGCAGTGAGCCACCTTGTAAAGGGTCATGTAATGATGTTAGTGAATTCCGATGGAGAAATGATGTGAGTGGATTGGAGACTCCTGGGAGCTCATGGATCAGGCTGCTGCTGCTGCTGAGGCTATTGGTATTTCCCATATGAGCACTCCCTGCATCTAGTTGCTGCTGAAGGCTACTCAGGGTATTATTGGGACTTGTTTGTGCAATTAGATTCTGCAGCTCCAACTGCTCCTGCTGCTGCTGCTGCTGTTCCTGTTGCTGTTGTTGTTGTTGCAGTAGCACTTGATTGCCTACAAAGCCACCTGAGCTTTGTCGAGGAAAGCTGAGTAAACTGTCTGTCCTCCATTCCAGATTTCACATTAGAAATCAGGTGGGAAAGAGAGAGAGAAGACCTGATCACCACCCACTTCACATCTGGGAACTTTAATAAAAACAAGACACTCTCCTTTCACTAGCAATGTCACCAAGGGCTTACCAATTGGGCCAATGTTGTTATCTTGGCTAAAATCTATCAGATCTTTCATACTGTTCACCACTTCTGAAATCTGCACAAACAAAAGAAGAGATTTCACCCAAAAATGGTGCCAAATGTTTTTTAAAGGAGCAAACAGAACAGCACACTTTCAAGCCCAGCCATCCAAACACATAGGTAAACAAATGATATATATTTCAAATACCCCAGAAGCGACAATCATTACCTGAAGACACCGGACATAGCGCTTGGTATAACCCATATCATTAACCATGGGCACCTCCAAGTTCCTTGCTAGCTGACGAGCACTTGTCACAAATCTGCAAACAACGCCAAGCCAGGACCCCTCCTCCTTACTTTAGAAAGAGCTCTAAAAAGGGAATTTATTATTGTGGATCCCATTACTAGCCCATTCTTCAAAAGACAGAATCCCAATTTGCACGTAAAATTTGATGAGACTTACAAACTACAATTGGTTTGCATCTCCTGAAGCGAAAGGCTTCCTCCATTTTGACTTGCTGATGTTTGGTATTTCTGAGCAATGGCTGCCAAAGACGTGACCTGAGAATAATTTTTTACCACCACCCCATTGCACCCCAAACATTTATTTAGGAGCAGCTTCTTCCAAATCCCTTGATGGAGATGAGTAGTGGAGATAATATAATATGGTTCATGTTTATAAAGGAATAATTCAGGAACTGTAGCTTGAGTTTGCAGAAATAATCAGTATCTCTCTCTTTACCTGTGGTACCATCAACCTTCGTGGAAGAAGCTCTTCATGACTTCGTGCACAAAACTCCCATGACATAATCTACACCCAATTCAACCCATGGTGCACATGTTACATCTCAAGAGGAGCAATAATTATTGATTAATTATATTGTAATCAATATTTATTGTTATTACTGTTATTATTATTGCAATCTTGAACATGATTACAGTAATAGATCAAATGATTACCAAATCCAAGATTCAAAAAATGAAGCTGGAGAAAAAGTGAAAAAAAGATGATTACTTTAAGATCGGGGGAAAAGATAATGCGTAATTGGCCATTACGCACCACTCGCAGCTGGTCAAAAACGCTCTCCTGAATAACTTTTTCATACTCCAACACAAGTTGTCCAGAACTTAATCGATACTCATTGGCCAAATCAACAAATAGAAGCTCCTCGCTGATACCACTATCGTACTTTATCTTGCACAACCTGGGCAGCACCTCCACAGTTGTTTCTGCCAACAACCACACATGGTCGACTTCTGTTAGATGGGGTAAGATTGAGACACTTCTATTTCTTAGTAAGGTTTAGGGCTTAGGGTTTAGGGTCATAGCATCATGAATTATGGAATATGACAGGTACAGGCCATTGTGCCCTGTGAACCTGCCTGCATGGAATTTGGGCAAGCACAGTAGGGTGAGTCAAAATTTCTGAACAATAAGTCAAACAGGCACAATGGACTGTACTGCCACATTCCATTTTCATTCTTTGCACAAATGGGCCAAGTGGATTTGCACAGCAGACATGTCAATTTTTGCACAATGGGCATGTGAATTTTGAACAATGGTTAGGTCAGATAGACCCAAGAAGACCTGCCCATTGTGCCTTCTTGTAAGGGGACAAAAAAGAGACAGCAAAGGCCATACAATAACCATTATGCTGTGATACCAAACTTGTTTGAGTGGCATGAGACGTATGCAACATGTTATAACCTAAGTCTTTTTTTTTGCATAGGAAAATTGGAACATTACACCACAGTAAACCTCGTACCAAAAGACTGAGAAAGTATTAAGCCATGGGAAACACAAAAAAAATTGGGTATCTTACCGAAACCTCGACCAGGCTTTGTCCCACATATTTCACACTGCCAAACATCCTGCCAGACAGAAAAAACAAAGATTTTCTTTGTTTATTATATGGATCACACATCAACTTGTGTACTGGAATTCCTCTCATAGTCTCTGCAAACTTCTTGAATTGCCACCCCAATAGGCCATGAAGACAACCAATTGCATGCATATAAAATGCTTTCCAGGATTTGAAGAACACTGCGTGAAGGGCACCATAGAAATGGACACAAATTGGATCTTCATAAAATTATTGAGAACTTCTTGATAATGCTGAGTATCAAAATTAACCAGAATAGAATTGGGCAAGGGTTTAGGGTTTACTACAACCCACTACTGAGATTTCAGAAGCCAGATCCAACAACATGTCAGGCACATTAAAACAAGTAAAAAACATGTAAAATAAGCAGCAATTATACGTGGACTGGGTCATTTTATTGTGACTGCTGCAGATTTATCAAGGGTGAATCAGCCATGATTTCTGGCTAGCTCAACAAAACATAAAGAAGGAGGAGATGACCGAGGAAACCAAGAAAAACGAGGGAGACCAAAAGTAAAGAAATCCAAAAACATGAACCAAACAAGGAAAGTGAAGGGGAAGAGAGAAACCACCACATGGAAAGCTTTCAAGAAAGAATTGGGCTTTTTGAAAGCTCCCCAATCAGGATTAAGAAGCCCTTTGAAATAATCATTTAGAAAATTCCAACACCCAATTTGGCAGAATTTGGAATACTTGAGTATCTTCATAAGGACAAGGAATTTGTCAAACTTACGAGTTTAGTCAACCTGGAAACCAGAATTAAGAGATGACCCTTCAAAATTAAGCAGATGGGTGTTTTCAAATCCAACCAAGAGCTAATCATGAGCAAAGCATTAAAAACAGAGGAAACCCTAAACCCTAAGAAAAGAGAAAACATCACAAGAAAGAACAAGGAACAGTTTGAATGACAGAGTGTAGGATATTGTCAAACATTAACTAACATTCTGAGTCTGTCACAAGTCTGGCAGTAAATGGAAGACTCATCATCCATGATGTCTGAAAATCTGAAACATCTGAATCCACATGAAGTATACTAATCGGGTTAAAACATGCATTTTTTTTCTGGCTTAATATACTTGTCAAAATGTCAAACTTTTTTTTATTATGCCTTTTGAATCTTGAATTCTTGTTGATCCAAGAAATTGTAAGAGAAGACATAATAAAAAGTCACAAAATGACTCTGGGTAAAATGCCCACCACCATGTCTAGATTACAAGTCAGAGAAATCAGGGATATCAGCAAAACTAAATAGGTTATCTGCAAACCTTCTTGCTAAGGATGTTCTGTAAAGAAAACTGGGACAATAACTAGACTTTGCAAAACATTCTAGGAAAATCAAACTCATATGTGAAGAGATAGAAGTTTTCTTAAAAAACCATTATAAATCTCATGAGAATCAAGAAATTTCCATGCTCATGATTTAAGGAAAAGCACAGAACAAGGTTCAAAAGTTGTTCTTCAAGTCAAAGAAGGAATTTCAGATAAGGACTTATAAAAGAAATGGGAAGAAGAAAAACACCCAAAAGGGAAGAACTTCAATGAAGAACAGTAAAAAATTAGCAATCACTTCTGTTGTCACTCACAAAGCATCAGACCTTCATGAAAAGCAGTCATTTGCTTACAATACTCAGTTTCATTCAAAAAAGAATTGGAGCACAATGTACTTTGGTTCTCGTCCAGTTCTAGCAGAGCAAGTTCTACAGTTCTCAGTTCCAGGTCTGGTAGCAGTAGCCTCATAGCACAGTCTGGTTCAGGGTCCAGTTCCAACAGAGATTGCTTATACAAGACTAATTACCCAGAACCAGACCTGAAAAACCCAGAACTGGCCAACACTGGTGTAGACAATATATATAAGAAGAATCTGCTGAAAAACTCAGGCAAAGAATAAAACAAAAATCTGGATCTTAAGAAGTTTCTGTTGCATTCCCAAAAGCAATGAGAAAGACTCAGTCATGATGCTGGCAAGCCCACAAGAGGGCATGGCTAAATTAAGACTGCACATTTGGAGTCCCTAAAAAACTTGGGGGCCAATCCAAGGAATCGGTAAAATTTTGCCAAAGTTTGCAAACGGGGTGAGTATGAAGTGAATGGATGGCAGTTGGAAAGGACACAGACACAACAGTGTTGCTCAGAAAATTCAACAAGAGAGATGAAAATATTGAACCAAGTTCAATAGAAACCTGCTGAAAGACACCAGTTGGTTGTTGCCCACCACTGCCATATAGAGAGACACACCAGCGCTTCTTGGCCCCTGGAGCAAAATACTCATTCACAAACTTCCGCCAAAACACAATATTGTTGTCCTGTAACCAAATATACAAGAGAGAATTCAGAAGCAGAAGACACTTCCACATAACCATAGAGGCCCCTGTTAAGAGGTTCATATCAATGTAGGAGGCAGTTCTTTCACTCTTTTCCAAGAAAAGAACCAGCAGGAAAGGTTCAGGTATTACAGAACCCTGACCAACCAGTGGTTCTCAAAGGAACTGGTTTTGACCCAGAACCATGGTTCTCCAAAAACTTTCAAAGAACTGGTCAAAAAACAGCAGATCTTTGCCAGATCTTTGAGGGAACCCACTGGTTCTTTGAATTTTTTCAAAAACCCATAACCATTGACAGTTATTTTATTCTGACATCTTTTTTTCAAACCTGGAACCAGGGGCCCTTGAGGTTATACCAAAATCAAAGAACCCAATCAACACCAGTTCATATCTCAAACCCAACAGGTTAGAGAACTCTTGAGAGGTGAGGTGAGGTGAGCAGCCTTCTCCCGCTGAGGAAAATAAAAGTATGTGGACAAACCTTATTCAATGATCATCAGATCCCTACTACAAGATACAGCACTATGGGGAGGCCGGGGAGGGGGGAAAAAAAGGGCTTACAAGAGGCCGACGGCGCTGATGATACATATACTGCATCAATCGTTGAGAGCAGACCCCTGGTTCAAAAGTTGACTGCTTTGCCTGAGCTGCTTCAAAAGCAACAAGAGCAGAAAACAAACAAAAAGAGTTGGTACCTGGTAGGAAAAACCATCATCACCTATCATTACACTCAAGAAGACCATAACCAGATATAGGGGATATATACAAAAAATGGAAGTTTCTTTGAAAATCAAAATGAAATCTTCTGGTGAATGGAAGGTTTATGTGTAGTTGAAAGGGAAATTTTATGAGTGGTTGCAAAAACGAAACAGCAAGAATAAGGCAAACAGAAACCCTAAAGAAAAGAGAAAACAAGACCACAAGACAGAAGTGAGGAGGTGGGATTGAACCACAGCAATGGTTGAAGAGGACACATGTTCAGGGACCCTTAGGGATGACCTTTCAATGCCGAGATGTATGGCATTTGCCACTGACTTCATCAGTTCAAAGCAGATGGGTTGTAGGTTAATGCAGCAAATAAAACAACAAACTGAATTTGTGTCACAACCAACAAGCTTGAAGAGAGATTGAGAGTTAGGGAGCTTGAGCACAGGAGAGACTAACCTGCAGTTTGGAGGTTGCTACCATGCTGCTGCTGCTGCAACTGAAGCTCATGCTGGTGCGGCTGTAGCTGAAGGGTACTTTGACTTTGGAGCTGATGATGTGAGTGTAGAAGCTCTTGTTGTTGTTGCTGCTGCTGCAGAAGGCGCTGCTGTTGTAGCAAGCTGTTGAATTGAGCACTGTTGATTTGTTGTGATTGCTGCTGCTGCTGCTGTTGCCTCATGTGCATTTGGAGTTGCAACTCTTGTCTTTGAAGCTGAGGAGATAAACTAATTACACTGTCAGGTCTCTGGACAGAATGCTGAACCACCTGCTAAATGCATATATCTCTATATATACATACTTGGGTGTTCAAAATGCACAAGAAACATGACAAAGAAAAGAGCCCAAAATTAGAAGGAAAATTAGGACAAACAAACTCCTGGTTAGGATCCCGAGATTTCACATCACCATTGGCACCAACCTGATGAGCAATCCCATCCTCACTCTTCATTTCCCTTTTTGGAATCAGAAGCTGTTGTTGCTCAAGGTGATGTAACCTTGATTGATCTGTTAGCTGCTGTTGCTCTGACTTTACCCTTACTAATGTCTGCTGCTGCTGCTGCTGCTGTTGTGAACCTCCTAGAGCAACCACCTGTTGGGGTGGCGCAGTTGCACCTCCACCCAGCATTTGCTGACCCGTTCCCGCAGATTGTGGACCATTTGTGATCAATTGGGCCACTGCCTGTTGTTGAGAAATCTGGGGCACCTCATCTTGCGGCTGCTGTACTGACTGGGGAGCTTGTTGTTGTTGTTGCTGCTGCTGCTGCTGCTGCTGCAAGAGCTGTGAGGCTGGTGCAACAGAGCCAGTCTGCTGAAGATGCTGATGCAGCTGCGTCTCCTGTGCCAACATTTCAACAAGAAAGGATTAAGCTGACATTTTATGGTTGAAAAGAATTTCAACCATGCCTTGCTCATTTGCTACAGAAAAAATTCAGATTTGTCACAACAGCTGTGTACTCCTGTACTCTTCCCCAACTTTTGTTTGTCATGGAGTGTGCAGGGTGGTTTCAGGAATCAACCTGCTGCTCGAGTTCAGACAAATTAGGCAACCCTACTTGATGGCGGACAAGCGAACTAAGCGAGCCAGTCGAGGAGAAGGACCTCGGTGAAGAAGCTGGCAACCCCGGTGGCACAGAACCCAGGCCAGGTGAAGGATGAGAGTCAGCAGCAGAGGTCAGCGCCATTATAGTACTTCTATTGCACTGCTGTAGACTCGTTACCCCCAAATGGCCTGGAATGCCGCTGCTGCTGCTGCTGCTGCTGGGGAGCAGCTGGCCAGGTTGCAGAGCACCATCACATACCCCAACTGAGCTAGCTCCATTGATATTGAAGCCTTGGCTCATAGTTGCTGACAAAATTACATTGCAACAGGTCTCCCCAATCCATCAAGCTTCTGCAGTAGTACAGCAGCTCATGTGCAGGAGCAGAGCTCTAGAGCTTGAAGCAGGATACAAAGCCCTAGAGCTTGAAGCCAGATCCAGACTTAAGCTGAGTTAGGAAGTTGGATGTGCAGGCAAACTGTTATCACATGAAGTACCAAATTTGAGAAGGATCAGCTGGAGGGAGGCTCCAGCCAGCTATTCCAAAAGCAGCCGATGAGGGATTTGATCAAGCTTCTTTACTACAATCACCTTATACATAACCTTGCTTGCTCCATGGATCATCATCCTGACATTCTTTATTGCCATCCATCAATTGTTGAATACTCAACTGATGCCACAGTAATCAGGGTCATGAGGTTCTAGCTGGGAAGAAGAAGAGACGCCTCTTGTAATAAAACCAGCCAGAAGAAGCTGCTTGCATCTACTCCACACTTGGATATGCTATCAATCCCCGAACAAACCAGTCTGCTTGCTTGCTTGCTAGCCCCAGCAGCTCATGGGTTGCACGTTCAACGGATGTGTGTGCTCAACTAGATTAGTTGCTGCTGCTGCTGCTTCCCGAGCTTAAAGCCGTCCAAGAAGGTCTTCCTATTCTGTGTTCCATCGCTGCCGTATGGTAACCGAAGAAAAAATAGGGTTATCTGGTGCCTGAAGACAATGCACTTCGTTTCCGAGCAAAAAACTTGTTGCAGGGGTGCTCCTCAAACTCCTCTTATGCACTCCCTCTAACGTCTATCTCTACTTCTTCCCCACACACCTACACACACACTCGCTCTCTCTCTCTCTCTCTCTCTCTCTCTCTCTCTCTCTCTCTCCAAGTGCTGGCCCAATTTGCGATTTGCGCCAGGACCGCGTCTATATTGGAAACTTTTTTTACCAGGAAAGAAAAAACAGAAGACAGGCAAGAAGGTGGTGCATGTATTCTAGATCATATTCCACCGACCTCATGTGCTGCGGCAGCCGGCAAGCGACACTCCCGCATCCAGAAGAGCTGGTGCTGAGGGCATGAGGAGATTGCAGAAGAAGCTAGGCGGCGGCAGCAGCAGCAGCAGCAGCATATTACTGGAAGACTTCCGGCAGCTGCAGCAGCACTACCTAGTTGCTGCAAGGTCAACAATCTGGCGCTCCACCATCACCATCCCCAGCACCGGCGGCCGCGTGGTGCGACAACGACGACGACTCCCGGCCGCGACGACGGGCTCCGACGCGACCTGCTGCTGCACTACCGGCGGGCCGGCCCTAGCCATCAAATGTTGCATGAGTCCTCCACAAAATCCATCCTCTAGTCGGAGCAAATTACCTGAGCTCCCGAGTCGCTTGAGTTTTTCCCTGCATTGAAGGAGGAAAGCACAAGGTGCAGCAAGCGATAGCCAAAAAACCCAGTGCGGGTGCGCGGCCAGTTCAAGCTAGCGAGCGCATGCGCCCGGGCAGAGCGGCCGGGCGGGCGGCCGGGCGTGCTACGGTGTGTTGCTGCATAGGCTTCAGCTCCACGAGCGTCCCTTGCGGAGGTGCGAGACAACGAAACCCGTTTTCTCGTTCGTCGTGTCCGACTTTTCGTCCTCGTTCGTCGCTCCCTGGAACCTCCATCTCTCCACACCCCAATTCCATCATACACAAACATAATAAGACCTCAAAAAATTCCAACCAATTTTTTTTTTAAACCCTATTTTAACCCATGTATTGTGATTGAAATTATTTTTTACTTAAAAAAAAAAAAAAAACTAAGACAAAAAGGGGAGGGCTAGATGTTCTTTGAGGAGGGCTAGATGCTCTTTGAGCCTCCAAATGAAGTTGGCACAATCATATACAAACACATGTAATAAGCTTCTTGCATGTAGGTGTGTAGAAATGCAGCCTTTAGAATTCTAGAAGGTGTTCATGTAGTAAGATTGCATGTAGGTGTGTAAAAATGCGCCTTTAAAACTCTAGAAGGTGTTCATGCAATACGCTTGCATGTAGGCGTGTAGAAATGCACCTTTAAAATTCTAGAAGGTGTTCATGTAATACACTTGCATGTAGGTGTGTAGAAATGTGGGGACACCCTTGGAGAACACATTAAGAACTTGGGGAACATCATGGAGAACCCATTGAGAACCTCAGGAACATCATTGTGAACTAGCTGGGAACACAAAGAATTAAAAACAATCTCTCTTCTTTCAACCATGTCTTTTTTTTTGTTGGTTGCCCACCCTCTTCTTCTTCTTTATCAAAACAAAGTCTCTAGTTTTTTCTAGGTTGAAGCCCAGGGTTTCCACTCCACAAAATTTCAACATGTTTCTTTTTAGGGTTTTCTAACCCCCCCCCCACTTTGTTATTTTAATAATTAAAAAAAGGTCTCCCCTTTTCTCTAGGCCCAAGAAACTACTTTTGCATTTCATAAATTTTGACTCTTTTTTAAACTAGGGTTGTCTAGACACTAGATCTTCTTTTTGTTATTATAAGGTCTCTCTTTTTCTAAGTCTCAAATCAGTTTTTTTCACATAGAACATGCCCAACAACAATGTTAATTCGAATCTCTATCAATATTTTGCACGTCTCTCTCCACCATTGAAAGACCCTTCCTTAGGTTTAATAGGTGGTTTGGGAGCCATGGTCATCTTGCAAATAGTTGGGTTTGTGAGTTCAATCTAGTGTTATTTATGTCTTACTAATGGAGTTGTAAGCGAGTCCTTGTCCATTACCTTCCCTAAGAGCATCTCCAGCGGTGCTCAGTAAGTGATCCTGCACGGTAGAATTCGATGAACATATGCCGGTTTGACTCAGGAAAATAGTTTGGGCTCAGCATAATTTCTCAGGTTGCCGTGGCTGGTATAAAGCACAGCAGCGCTGTGCACCTGCAGAAAAGATTGTACTAAATATGATCTAACTGCTGCTCAGTGTTTCTGATTGGCCCATCATAATGATTGGTCCAGGTGGTTTGCTATTAGTAGTCCCCCACCTACTTGATGTCCCAGTTTCAGTTTTATTAGTGGGGTTGCAAAAGAGTACATAACTAAACTTGGATGTGAAAAATATTTCCGCAGGGTCACATACTGAGCACCGCTGGAGATGCTCTAAGGCATTTAGGCAAGCCTGTTAAAGCAAGATAGATGACGGACCAAACATTCTAGGCAACAACAAGACCATTCCATGACAATTATTGTCTAGGATGGTAAATTCAACCTTTTTTTTGTTTTTTCACAATTCATGTTCAACACACACATTTTGGTCACTATTGACAATGTATGATCATGACCGGAAGATTATGGAATATAATGTGATCCACAAAACGACATAATCTGCCACCCCAGACCTTAATGACTTAACCCAATTTTTTTTCCTTTTCTATTGCTAATGGCCCCCCCAGATATCATCCATAGGATAGATTTCATCCATATAGTAGGTTTCATCTAGAGGATACATCCATAGAATGTGCAATGGACATAGGAAAACAAAGGGTGTGTCACACCGTGACCTTGCCATTTACATTTAAAAGTATCTTAAGGCAAAAGAAGAATTATGGAAATTCGAATATTTCACCATGCAAAAATAAAATCTTCAAAAAACCCTCTAAAAGAAACCAAAATCCTTCAAGAAGATCATATTATAACTCTGTAACTAATCTCAAGTTTCAACACATAGCCAAAATATCATCTTTCAAAAATCCTCATATAAAAAGAGACCTACACATGGACTTTTGCTTTTTTGCTTAATACCTTCTTACTTACTATGTCGTCACCAACATGAACTCGCAAAAGCTGAGGCACATCACACATGGACATGTTGTTGCATGAATTTCGTGCCCATTATTCAGCTCGCAATTGGGTTTCGGGGTATTGAAAACACCATAACTACACAAAATAGCTTAAACTAAAGACACCAATCAACCCATGAACCAAAGATGCCATTCGACCATGGATTTCCAGATAGCATATATGTACACACACACACACACACACACACAATATCGCCCTTTCCTTTACAAACCCATGTTGAGGAATATGAAAAAAACCACCAATTTACATGATCCCCGTCAATGATTGTCTATGGCTTCAGATTTGCTCATGGCTGATGCAATCTCTTGTTGGGGACCCGCAAGGTTACTTACTGATATGCCCAGATGCGCCGCCATCCCGGAGGGAAGTGGCTTTGATGTGCTTTTTAAAAAAAGGCAGAACTTGCAGAAATTTCTCAAGTTTATTTGGAGCAATATTCGGAGAATATTTCTGGGAATATCCCTCCCATTCTTCCGGAGTACGTGTAATAATTATAACACTTGTTCCTCTCCATATACGCCTCAAGATCTACATATGTTTAGGTTCATTGTAATACTCGGTCGCCTCACGCTTACTATGGTTAAAGTCCACTGGTCGGGTGGCGTCCCAAAAATCACCAGGCCCGACTCAACTACTACCTCATGATGCTAGGCCCCTTCTTTTCTTTTGGGAATGCCCCCCCCCCCCCCCCCACCCCCCCCCCCCCTTTCACCCTACCTTCCTCCCTTCTCCCCACAAAACACTATTTCTGCTGGAGTT
>Ga0116231_10002065_pt1 | contig 41982 bp, 34 predicted proteins | sample S1TSphgellanicum_2_FD_89695 | JGI IMG/M metagenome (GOLD analysis project Ga0116231, IMG submission 89695) | Host-associated microbial communities from peat moss isolated from Minnesota, USA - S1T2_Fd - Sphagnum magellanicum MG | ecosystem: Host-associated > Plants > Peat moss > Unclassified... | reverse complement strand
TTGTTGTTAAAATTAATTATTGGGGGGCGGGGGGGGGGGGGTTCCCAACACAAGGGCACGGCCAGGGGCGGGGGGGGGGGGGGGGGGAGGGCACACCCATCCTCATCGTAATCCGAGCATGCCAAGGATTTATTTTCATTGCAATTGGCACACGATCGACTGTTGTTGGTCCGAGAGCAGCAAACGACAATGGCAGTCGACGGATACCCACCCAACAACCCAAATGGAGGTGGGTTGGGGAACCTCTCTTCGGGCCGGCATCCACACGTTTTCTGTACAGGCATCACATGCACTGTTCGATTTAAGTGGGGTCGTTGGCGGCCCCAAACTCTCTCTCTCGGGGTGCACCTTCTGATCGGGGATTTGCTGCTGATACGTACTGAATTCGAGCACCTACTCGTTCGGTCAGATGACGACGACGATGATGACTTGTGGGTGCTTCACTGACAATAACTATCGGCCACAGTTGGGGAGTATGATGACCCAGGCGGAAAATGCATTCGGAAATAGAGGTCATATACGGAAGAAGAATTTGTTTTTTTAAAAAAAAAATTGGATTCGAGACGGAAATATTTATTCGGTTGGCAAGAGCTGCTATGGAAAATCCACTCAATCCGGAAAATCTACTCAACCCCACCTATCTAATGTGTCTCGTTCATTTTATGTCTCTTCCGTCTTATATGACAAAAAAATTCATTCGAAATATAAAGGACTTTGCGAAAGAAAGTTGACGTTTTCAGAACTAGCAACTTCCGAAATCCAAGTTCCCATATGGCTTATCGATGTTTATTGAAGCGGAATTTTTTTTTTCAACAAAATAGTAAAATTTTCAAAATCAACGACAAGACCCTCCAAGAGGTTGAGTTGAAAGGGTTTCGATTGGTGATTTTTATTTTATTTTTGATGATTTTTTATTTCTACATAGGGGGAAAAAAAATAGAGAAAAAATAGAGAAAAATGTTTTTTTTTTCCAATGTAAAATTTTTTTGGGGGTAAAAAATAGCTACTTCTATGAAATCAAAATATTGGAAATAAACCATTTGTTGGCATAGACTATTGGGAGAAAAAAAATTGTGAAAATTTACAGAAAAATGTTTTCTCCAAATATAAAATGTATTTTTTAGGCAATAAAAGCGTTCTTCAATGAAATCAAAATATTGAAAAAAAAAAAAAAAAAAAACCATTCGTTGGAATACACTAAATTTTGATTGTGGCCATGAATTTTCTTTGTACACTATGGAAAATGGATATATCAAGTTTCCTACTTGGTGAAATAACATCTAGAATTTCTAAGTTTTTTTTTTCCTTTATTATATATACAAATGGCAATTCATTTATGAATTAGGTTTGATATACTTCATGTCATATTTCCATCTATTATGTATCATTTTCATCCATTGCATTAACTTTTTGAATTGGCTATTGAACTTTTATATTGTTATTACTACAATTCCAATGTAAGACATTTTAATTTTTGCATATAACATGTTTGAAATTATGCAAGATTCCCATGTTGAAAGGAAGTGGAAAAAAATGAATATGTATAATAAGTTGTTTTTGGTAAACTTAACTTTAATTTAATTTAAAACTTGCATGCACCAAAAAAATTGATTGTGATACTTTGAAAAAGAAATGTAATGCACATTTAAAATCTTAAAAATTCACAAATGAGGAATTACCAATTTAAGTTGTTTCAAAAACCCATCAACAATTCCAAATATGAATATTTTCTTATTATTGTAACTTGGACATTTCTATTTGTGGGAATTGAATCATCCTTTTTGTACTCTCATCTTCAAAACATTCATCCACTAAAATCCAATAATTCAAATTGACAAGTTAACCTAAAACACCATTATAAACAATTCCCTATAATGTAAGAATGAATATTAATAAAATAGGTGAATTGAATTTGTGATGAACATTGTTGTTGTATAAAGGATACGTATCTATCATAATTCATGTGGGTGAGTTGCATATTGCCATGGAAATCTTCCAAAGTTGGGCATACTTCACTCTCCATGGTTCCCTACAACCAAGAGGCTCTTGGAGGCATTAAAGGCATGCAATTTTGCCGGTAAATGACATGATACCATTCATTAGCACAAAACAAATGAGACACATATTCAATACAATTTAAACACAACTTATACAACTAAGATTTTCATAGACTTGTCACAAATCAAAAATTTTGTGGGAGGTTTCCACTTTCACCAAATTTCCAAAACCCTTTAGAATTACTTCTACAAGTTTGTGCACTAGGTGTTCCCAAACTAATATGACATTATATATATAGGTATCCCAAGCTCCTTAATTTATAAGGTTTAACTAGGTATTGTACATACTATGGTCAAATTCAAATACAATTTTGCCATACTAAATCATGTTCAAAATGCCTTTCAAACTTGTTGAAATAAATAAATTCCCAAACTTTCGAAAGGAATATAACTATTATGAAACACACATAAGTAGGCCATTTGTGCCTAAAAATTTACAATATTTCAAAGGATCTTTCTATTGACACAAAATAATATTTTAGACCTCATTTTCTTTTTTGTTAATGTACAATGTATTCAAGACTTGTCATGTGTTCTAAATATGAATGTAGGGGAATTGGGACTCTTTTCACACTTTGTCATTTTGTTTAGGTGAATTTCTCACTCCCTTTGCCTCCTCACCATACATGCCTCTGGGATTTATTTTTGTGAGAGTGATTTCTTAACTTGCCTTGGCCTTGGTGAGAAACCTAAAAAAAACATTGCAACAATTCAGAAATGGTCAACATTCTTTTGATTATTACCTATGTTATTGATTTAAGGCTTCAATATTTGGTAGATGTTTAGCAATTGGTTGTGGGTTAAACTCACAATTAGGCCTTGCATTAGATGTTCCCAGAAAACACAAGTGTATTCGAGGCCAAACTTTGCGGATGGTTAAAATCATGTTAAACCAAGATTTTTTTAAAATGCAAATGATTTAACCACAAGGTAAAGGTATTTTTTCATGTTAAAAAAATTCTAGAGATAATGATCCATTGGAGTTGGTTTAACTTGGATAAATTTAAGTTTCATAAGTTGTGGTTGCCACTTGTACAATTTCAAATTGAAATATGTTTAGCCCATTTTCAAGTAGAAAAGCATGGAATTATATTTTTTCAGATTTATGTATTTTTAAAGTTTTTTTTTCCCCCCAACACCATATTTGCAAGCATGTTTTTCATAGCTTTTCAATTATTTTGCATCCCATTTTTTTCAATGGAATTTGAATTTAGTTGAATTGGAATTGAATCCAATTAAATCTAAATCCAATTCAATTTAATTTACATGCAATATCATTCAAAATGGAACTTAAATTTCAAATTAAAATCAATTCATTTTTTTCATTAATTGATCCATTGTTTGTCATTAATAGTGTAGAGTAATGTGGAGCCCAATTTTGGTTTAATGTAAAGAATTGAAAATATTAATTTATTCAATTGTTTACATTCACGGGTCAAACCATGTTAATAGGAGTCACCTTATATATATGTATGTATGTATATATATATATATACATGCTTATAAAACTCATAAACTAAAATAATATTGAAATTGAGGGTTGTATTTGTATGCCCACCAAGCTGTAATATATTAATATAACATTAAGATAAGTTTTTAAATAATTTAATAATGCTTTGTTGTACATTTTTAAGCCTATAACTAGTGATTTTTATGCTTTAAAAATCACAATGAAATAATGTAAAAAATTGTTTAAACACTATCTAAACAAAACATTTTTACACTACTAAAAAGCGATTCAAGAAACATTGGCAATTCCTATTAGCATGGTTTGACCTTCATGTGATGCTTTATGTGCATAATATTTGAATTTAATGAAAATTTCATAAATGGCCCATAATATACGTTTATAATGTTTAAGGTTTAAGGTGCCTATAATGCCTGTAATGTTTAAATGTGTACTCCAATCTACAATGGTTTTAAAAAGGTACATATTAAAATCAAGTGGAGTTCTATCTCTTTACACCAAATGATTTTTAATGGAATGGATATAGAGTGAAATTAGTCAAATTTACATTAAAGAAAAAAACTCCAATTTTTTCCCAATTTTTCTTTTGAGAAAAGGACAAACTTTGTCCCCTTCCACCAAAAAAAAACACTACATAGGTCGTTGTGTAAACCATTAGTTCATCTATGCAATGAATGAATGTTATGCATTTGCATATATCTTGGATGTTTAAATTATGCAAATATAACCACATGTGGAGAGCATTAAGGTTGATCCCACCATTAAATGTTCACAAAAGCTTCCAAACAAAATAGTTCAGGAAATTGGTTTGGAAATAAATATTGTCAATTACAACATCACTAGCCCACCAAGGGTAGTTTTTTAAAAATAATATTGAAGTGGGTGGGCAGGCAATCATTTACAAGAGGGCCCAACCAAACTTGACTAGAGGTTAGAGCACTAAGTTAAAAAAATTATCAGTCCCCACTTGACACACTATGTTCTCATGAAACCCTAGAACCCAATGTCTAAATATGGGGGGACTTGAGAGAGAATATTGTACCTTGGCTAAGTTCATAACATTACATTTGCAACAGAAGTGCCATCACTACTGCCACCCTTTTCATATGTCTCTTTGTAACAAACAAGTAAGTGCTTGAATCAAAGACATGAATGAGTACACACATTGTTGACAAGGATTACAAAGAGAGAGAGAGAGAGAGAGGGAGAGATTTTGTTTTGCTCTTGATTCGAAGCGTTATTCAATCAAGTGCCTTTGAGCTACACTCGGTAGGGATTGCAGCAAAGCCATGTTCGGTGCTTGAATCGCAAAGACAAAATGAGTAGACAGATGACTAGGACACATGAAGAGAAGAGAAATCCAGCTCTTGATTTGAAACAAAGATTTCTCCATGTTCATAAGCTTCTGGGTTGGCCAGTAGTGATTGCAGCAGAGCTACCATCAGCTAGCTAACCACTGTAATCAAACTCCTCAATTCCATTTATCAGTATGGAAGGGTATGAGACTTGAGTTGGGCTTTGATTTTCATCAAAGCAAATCCATAAGGGACTTGTCGGATCTTTAGATTTTCATAAATGGCCACCAACTAATTGGCCAATACAGGTTTCAATGTTGCAACTCAATGCTCATAGTTGATCCCCCAGCGGTACTCAGTATCTGACCTTGCAAACATATTTCTCACATCCAAGTTTGGTTATTTACTTTTCCTTTTGCAAACCCTAAAACCCATAAACCTAAAACTGGGACTGCAAATAGGTGGGAAACTACTAATAGCAACGCACCTGGACCCTGCAATGGAAATCTTGGATGACGTACAAGAGTCAATTCCAGTGAATTCGCTGGAAGACTGCTGTGACCCTGAAAAAATACATATCTTTCAGAGCCCTGGAGGTTGCTGGAAGAGTCTAATAATCACTGTCAAAGAATATTTTTTGACTTCTCAATGTTCCTGATAGTTTGACTGGTTCAGGTGGTTTGTTATTAGTAGTCTCCCACATATTTACAGTCCTAGTTTCGGATTTATTGGTAGTTTTGGAAAATGAAATAAAAACTTGGAAGTGAGATTTTTGTTTTGCAAGGTCAGATAATGAGCACCATGCAGCTGAAGATGCTCTTGGCCTTTGCTCTGCCTTGTGCTAGATTCAGCATCATGTGCAAAAATGCTGGGCCAAAATCATTTTGCTGAGTGGAACTGGACATGCTTTTAATTTTCTTCATTCAAATTTCTTTTGTAGGGCCACATATTGAACCCCAACGGAGCTGCTCTTAGCAGCACTGACATCGTTCTTACAAGGGGGGTTTCTGTTTTTTGGACACTTGCAATCTTGAAATCAGGAAATTCTAATTAGAGATTGGCCAGAGCCTGATTTTGTTCTTCAATAGTGCAAATTGCAAACGGCACAACCTCAATGTCAGAGCATAAAGCTGCTGAAGCCTCAGCCTGGCATGGCTCAAAGATACTTGAAACACATGTTTTTGATTCATGGGAGCTGGATTTTTCCTTATGGATGGATTACACTTGAGCAATTAGGCAATGGGTGAGTTTTTTTTTCAAAAATCCCTCATTGGTCCATTATCATATCTCTTTAAAAGGAAGCTGGGAATAAACCAGTGTTGGTTGGGTATCAAAAAAATTCATCTGGTATCACTCAGGCATCATCTGGGTATCCGTATCTGAACCCCTCTGTGTATGAACGTGGGTGATACCCTTTTTTATGCTTTCAAGTTGATCATTGGTTCTCACTTTAGTATCGACAATGTTGAGATCTGGTCATAATTTGAATAGTTTCAATGTTGAGAACCAAGGGGGTTTTTTTTTTTTGTTTTTTGCCTAAGTTTGGTTCTCAAGGTCAAGCTTGAGTATAGATACTAAATGTTTAATGTTTAGTGTCTAGGTAGAGGATCCAAAGCAAGGAGCCAAAGTTGACAGAATAGTTTAGGGTTTAGGGTTCTTGGTGGCAAAAGGCTCCCTACCCTAAGATGAAAGGGAGCACCCATTCTGGGCGCTCCCAATTTGTTTGTTTAGTTTGCATTGTTTGTGGATTTGCTGGAGTGTTTTTTTTCTTTTCTTGTTTTTTTTTAGTTTGCACTTAGGATTTGGTTTTTTTTCGTTCTTGCAACTTTTTCACTTGCTGTTTCATTGCTGGCCGCTTGTTGTTGCTTCATCACTTGTTGTTTGCTGCTTGTTACTTTGTCACTTGCTACTTGATGTTCCATTGCTTGCTGCTTGTAGCTTTGTTACTTGTTGCTCCATTGCTTGTTGCTTGTGGCTTCACCACTTGTTGCTTCCTCACTAAATTAAAAAGAATTGAATTAAAAATATCATAACTGGTTTGTGAGAACTGACTTTGTGAGAACTGGTTTAAATTATTTTTTTAAAAAGTTGATTACCTAGCCCAGCATAAGAAAAATAAAATAAAATATATATAGAGAATCGAATTTTTAATAAATTTTTTAATCATAACTGGGCCTGGTGATTCTCAAAAAATCAATACCCACCAGACACTGGAATAAACTAGGGTGTTGTGAGTTGCTCCCCCTATCCAAGAAAGAACCTGTGGGTAAGAGTAGCGTGCATGGAGTCTCGACTCTTGTCCAAAAAACAAATCAAAGAGCCAGTTTTTAACCCTAAACTGCACTGTGCTCAAAACAATTGAAGAACTGGTCAAAGGAACCTACCTTGACGTGTCAGTTCTTTGTCTCTTCTTTCAGCAAACCCGTCAGCTTATCAAAAAATTCAAGAGTAAAGACCCGCCGGTTATTATGATTTATGTTAAAAACCTTGGAATAAGGGGTTCTTTGGTTTCCAGAAAACCTGGAACTAGCAGATTATAACAAGAGCAAAGAAATTCACCCAACATTTGAGGAGCATCTCCACCGGTGCTCAGTATGTAGACTCCAGACAGTAAAATGTATTGTGAAAAAGTCAAAATGTGTCGGTTTAGCTCAGGAAATTGGTTTTTCTGCACCAAATTCATGCAGCTTGCTGTAGCTGGTAAAAGGTGCAACACAGTTGTGCACCTCCAAAAAAGAGTGTAATAAATTGGACCCGACTGCGGCTCAGTATTTCTGGTTTGTTGATCATAATGATTGGTCAGGTGGTTTGCTATTAGTAGTTCCCACATATATTTCTAGTTACAGTTTAATTGGTGGGGTTACCCAAAAAAAACCAGCTAAACTTAGACATTTAATTTTATTATCGAGAGTGACATACTGAGCACCCGTGGAGATGCTCTAATAACCCACATACAACATACTTTGTTGGATAAATGAGCTTTAGTTGGGTTCCACATGTTCCCCAACATAATAATAACCCGCATACAAGATACTTTGTTGGATACAAGCTTTAGTTGGATTCCACATGTTCCATTCAACAGCTATGTCTTTCCAGGCCTACCCAAGAAACTTGACCAAGTCTTCTAGTTCTTTCTAAATATCGTAGCCCAGGGTCAGTTTCCATGTTGACAAAACGAATAATAAATAATTTTTCAAAAAAGAAATCACATTTAAAAATATTTGAAATTATTATTAATTTTTCCATGATCTAGTATGATATTGTCATATGAGTAATGAATCATTTAGAGTGTAACCCATCATAATTCTGATGATTTTCAACATGTCACCTTCATATATTCACTAAAATTCGTTGCACTATTTTGAGGATTATAGTTGATGACAAAACTGACCTTAGGGTAAGGTAGTAGAAATGCAGTAAAAAAGTTTTGATAGAGTATTTTGCATAACTTTTTTGTTTGTTTGTTTTTGTTTACAAATTATTGTGTACTTATCTACACTAACATTGAAAGCTGATGAATTCATTGCATAATGTCATGCTTATCACTCCATCCATTCTTGATGTAAGGATCCATCCATACATCCATCCATTCTTGATGTAAGGATCCATCCATCCATCCACCCTACACCTTGTGAGCTACACTTGCTTAGAAGGTTATGATGAGTGTTGGGTAGTTATTAAAAATGGCATCAAATAACCAGCAGTCTTCTCAGAAACCCGAGAACCAGTTCTAGCATAAGGTCATGGTTTATTAGAATCAGACAAATATCCTTCTATAAATTGCTAGCTCCTTGCCAGTCATTCGATGAATTCTTTGAGGGTCTTTTAATATAAAAAAAAGCCAAAACCAAAGGTTTTATTGTTCTGAAAATTTGCAGAAAATTGAAACCAAAATTTTTTTATTCCCAAAAAAAAAATTCAAAAACTTGAAATTAGAGGTTTTAAGTTTTTTTTTTTTTTTTCCATCAATTTTTCAAAAAACCAAAACCAGAGTTTCTTTTTTAAAATTAAGTAGCACCCAACACTAGTCATGACCTGCACTCGTTCTTATTGTGTTTTGTTGGAATTGACACAACAATGGCCTTCCTTCAAACTCATGTTAATATGGAAATTTGACATAGATATGCTCCACTTGCCATTTGTGAGTAGCATATATGATTTTAGCATAGCAATTTTTTTTAATTAAAAAGCTCTCTACCTTGATGTTTGTTTCCCTACCTTCTATAGTGGTGACAAAAATAAAACCATATGAATTCTAGGCTAGTTGAGAGGAACAATTTTGAAAAGATAAAACAACGCAAGTGCACAAAGTATATGGTGTCAAAAGATGTAAGACAATAGTTTTGTTGGGTGTTGAGTGTTGTTCACTTAACTAAGTTAAAACAACTTTCATAACCAAGGTATATGTATAAACTAGGGTTCAACATTAGTTTAAAGTTTGTGGACAAGGATATGTAGGTAACCATTTGATGGTCATTTAACACCTTGTTTTTCTTCTTGCATATGGATTTTCAATCCTATGGGTGATTTTAGTTGTTGACATGATAGATGTCACCAAGGACTAACCTCTATTCATGAAGAAAGATTCAAAAAAATATTGTTTTGTAACTTGGAATGTCATCTTCAAGCCTCCCCATTATTCTCTTTCTTCTTGCACTCCCCTTTCAATGTTCTTAGAGCTCTTAAGATTGCTTTCAATTGGTGTTTTGAGTAGGTATTTTTTGTTAATGCTCTCGTATTGGTGCTTGAACAATTATTGTTGTAAACATTTTGTGTCTCAATTCTATCAACTCTCTCATTCAACAATTGCAACGTTTTGCTTTTCAAATTGTATCTCAAATTGTGCTTTCAATGTTCTTTGTTAATGTTGGTGCTTTGAGTTTTTGGTTTTAGTTTCAATGTTTTCAATTGGTGTTGTTGGTGCTATTATATAGCTTCGTTGAATAACTCATTAAATGAAATTGTTTTGTGATTCCAATGTTGTTGATTATTCATGCTTGTATTATTTTCATTTGAAAAACTATTACATTGTTTGTCCTTTTTTCTTTTCTTTTTTTTCCAATCATTATTTTGATGTTACCACATCACATGTAATAATGTGTTTTGTCTTAAATTGTTCCTAGTGTTCGATGTCAAATTGTTCATTATATCATATTATTTCTACCATATTGAAACCACTGAAGGTCATTTTTTGATGCACTTTTTTGGTCTTTTCTTACCAGGGTGGGAGCTATTGAACGTTTATTTCAATATGAGATTTCAAATGTGAGATTGAAAAAATTAAAAATTTGATGGAATTGTTGATAACTTCACAATAGAAAAATTTGGTGTATGAAACAAATTTTAAAAAACTATAGCCATTTGGGTGAAAGTATGATTGGGTGGCACCATTAAAAATGTCACCATCATTTTGCTAAATCACATTTATTTCAAAAATAATTTGTGATTTTATGACATGACATTGGATTAGTTTTTTTATATTTTTAAATTATATTTTTACACATATTGGATTTTCTAATATCCAATGTTAATCAACATTTGGACATGCTTTAATATTCCTAAGCATATCCTATATCAAAACATTCAAAAAATTCACAAATTTCAAGAATGAATGTAAAAATTATTTAGGAATCCTTAAAGATATAATGTATTTATATTTATTATTGGAACAGATGCCTATGACATATGTTTAGTAAAATTATCCAATAAAAGAAATTGGATTATAATTGAATATTAAGAAAAATATTCATCCCAAGACCATGTGAATAACAAAATGCAATTTAAAAAAATAAAATCAACTTTGATTATTATGTGTAAGGCTTGTTAAATGATATACATTTATAATGGATTTTGATGAAAAAATTAACCCCTCAATACTATGATGTCAATCAAAGATTATGGTATTCTTGGAATAACTCATGTATTTTCATGAACATAATTTCTTGAACCTTCTAACTTTACATTTTATTTTGCAAATGATTGAAACCCTTGGTTACATAGATGCAACAATAGGTAAAAATGAAAAGTAGAAATAATTTTAAATGTTTTTATTAACAAATTCGTAACCATTCTTGAAATTTTTCCTTAAGTGGTTCCTAAAGAACTACCTGATCATATGTACTCCCATCTTGCATTAATATGGGTTCTTTTAAAAATATGAATTGTTGATGAGGATTGAAGTTAGTGGTTAAATCAAAGTTTGAAATAATACATATTACTCAACTTTCATAATGACACAATGATGGTTGACCATGAAGTGTTCATATTGATGAAAATGTGGGGCAATGGTAAAATGCAAGACAATGGCAACGTAATCAAACACTAAATGGTGGCAAATATTGTTTATGTTGATAACAAAATGGAAGGGGTTGGTAGAATTTGAGTCTATTGGAATTATATGTAAAATCACCTAGTCTTTGACCCTTGATTTCATCCATTATCCCTCATTCATCTCCAAATGATGGGTATACATTAAGTGGACAAAATTTGGGGAAAAAATGAATATTGGGGGTGATATTCCCATAAATTGAAAGTTACAACCAAAAAAATGCGTAATATGACACAATCATTAAATGGTAGTCAAGGTGCAATGTAAGTGTTATGCACTAGGATGAACAAAAAATTAAAAACTAAGAATAAAATTAATTTTAACACCAAAATTGGTGGTAAGATGAAAATCAAGCTCGATTTTATGCATGTGTATTTGTTTTGCTTCATTTTTGACTTTTTAATCCCAATTTTGGCTAAATTAAGGGTTTTGGTGTGATTATCATGGTTTTATGAATAACTTTATTGTTGATAAACTATTAGTTCAACTTTGGAAACAATATTTTATCAATAATATTGAACACCAAAATTGGCTAGTTCAAGTACAAATTGAGGTTAAAAACATCCCTCAAACATTCATGGGTCACAACCTTCATGAGGAGACCCAACTTCCAAAGTGGAATGCATGTTATAACTAATTAGGGTCTTGAAAATGTTTTTTTACTTTTAAACATGCCACTTTATGTGGGTTACTATTTTATTTTTCAACTTTGTGATGTAACATTCAATGGGGATCATCCAAAAATGATTAAGCCAAATTTGGCTATAAACAAAATATGAAAGTTAAAACATTTAAACATTGTTCTATATTTTTGGCTACCTATTGAAACCTAATGCAAAAATCTATTAAGATATTTTTTAAAAAGGAGATCAATGGTCCCAATTTAACTTTTTTTCATTTTTGAAAAAAAATCACAAATTGATAAGCTTCCCACCCAAAATTGAAGAACAATGGTGTAGTGAATTTTTCACTTCCCTTGAATTTCACCTTAATTTTCACTTGCTCACTAAATTATGGGTTTATTATGGACTTTTTTTTTGTCCTTTACAAAATTTTGTGCTTGCATTTATTCCATAAAAGACATCGTAACCAAAAGGGAAGGAATATGGTCATTCTTCTCATCACATTGAAACAAATATTCAGTTTTTTGTAAACGCATAAGAATAGTTTATCTTATTTGATGGATAACAATCCATGTTAGACACCATTCATTGCACTTCATGAGGATACACAATACCAATAATCATTAAAGTTCAACTTCATTCATGTTGACATGTTCAACTAAACTCATTCCAACAAGTGATCTTGAAATATGGCCTAAGGTCAACATTTTTAATGTTCATTAAACCTTTATTAATCTCCTAAAATACACTCTAATGCAATACATATGATCACTCACTAAACCCCATAGTTTCCACCCAAATGGTAAAGTTTCTTCCATCACCATGTGCTTCCATGCAACTTCCTATCATCCAAAAGTCACTAGGTTATTAATCATCCAAAGCAAGGTCATCTTTCATCGATGCATTTTTTCAATAGGTCTAAATCTAATTTCCCACTAGGGAACTTACAATTCAAATTTAAAGATTACTTGCCCCAAGGATATCGAAAAATAAAATTTATTGTTCCCTTTTACCATTTCAAGAACCAATTAGAATATCAACTTTCTGATATTCCCAACATAATGTTTCGTTCCCCACAACCCTATATATGCCCAAACTATAAAACTTAGGTCCCTCACATTGTCATATTATTTGGCATTAATCCTTAATATTTTTGATGATTAACACATTTTAGTCTTGAACTTAATTATTGTTAATGCACAATAGAATCACAATCCAAATAGTTTCATTGTACTTGAAAACCAATCTTACATCAATAAATTACACATACCATACTAGTATTTTGTTTGCATTTATTTTTAGTAAAAAGGCACCTTCTCTCACTTGTGTGTTCTTTGTCAATTATTTGCACCTTTACTTATTTTTTCCATCACACGTTTTTGACCATATATTGTTCCATCAATCTCCATAATAGATTCCACATCCACGAATCACCCCAAGCATCCAAGAACAACAAAAACCATACACATAGAAAAATAACACACACAATATACACCACTTGAAACACTCCTCATTCATAATTGCCATCACCATCTTGGGTATGCAAACAACTCCCAAACATTCCACTTTTTTTTTCACCTTAAAATAGAAAATTATAGTTGAAAACGTTAGAGCCAAATCTATTCACATTGTTTGATTTCAATGTAGGTTATTATTTTGAAACCTTGCTTTCACACCTCCAACAATTTGTTTGTCACATAACTTTTCATCACATATATTTTCATCATTCATAAAGGTTTGTTAGAAGTCCAAAGCTAAGGTTGTGACAATGTTCAACATACTAAAACCTTCATTGTTGTTATGGTGGAGATTGTAATTTCAATTGGTTACAATAAATCATCAAATCAAAAGCAAATATGCACACCAATTTGGATTGTGTTGAAGGAGGGCAATGCGAGTCTAAAAGTATATTGTTTCATTCAATGTTGCACCATAATATTTTACTACCAATCAAAATATACTTTGGGCCACACCTTTTGTAATATGCTATTATTTATGTTTTGAAATATTAGTGGTCCCAAAGCAAAATTGATTATTTAAAGAATATTTATTCTTATTTTATGAATTACAACTGAGGTCTTTATTTTTTTTTCAAATTCCTCAAGTAACTCTACTAGTGATGATCCCCAACATTAATTAACATTAGATGGAAATTATCATTGATGGGTGTAACATCTTTAACGTGACCACCTCGGATGTGGCTAGTTTAATTATTTTTATTTCAAAAAAGATGAAAAAATCCTTTAAAACCTCAAAATTTTCAAATTGTGGGAAAAATCCCACCAAGTTGTAAAAAATTGTTTCCAATTTCAATGAATTACCATGAATAATAAAAATAAATTTGCTTAATATTGGACATCTTGTTGTTTGCATGTGACTTAATATACAAGTGAATGAATGAATTAAGATCTATTTTAGTCGAAGCCAACATTTCTTTGTAAGATTGTATTTCCAATGCATTTTTAAGTCTAAAGAATAATCAAAAACCTATGCTGCATTAAAGTCATGACATTTTTTTTAGTTTCCAATTTATGTTCAAATTCATATAATTTTCTTGATTAATGGTTTCTGTTTTTTTTTTTTGTTATGATTAACATTATGGCTTTTGATGATAAAAGTACCAATCATGCACGAAAAAATATTCATCATTTTATACATTGATTTTCAATATTCACTAACTTGTATACACTTGGACAAAGAAAAAACTTAATTGCCATTAGGGTTTTTTTTTACTTTTGTGAGGCAGGTGGGTTGGCATTTACAAGAAGGCCTAACCAAATTTGGTTGTAAGTTGGAACAAGAATTCAAAATTATGAGGGATCCACTTATGTTTTGGTGAGAAGTTAGATGACAACAATATGTAAATATGGTGAATTGATAGGTTTTTGCATTGAAATATGGTGAAATTGATGGATTTTTTCTAAATAAATTGTTTGGAGCTGTTGCAACCTTTCTTTTTGGTGACCAAGTAATGAGTTTTCACCCAAAAAATAATCATTAACTACCACATGATAATTAAACTACACATTGTTATATGAGTAATCATAATATCAAGTTGAAATGAGGTATTCTTAAAAAATGATTAACATTGATATTGGACATGAATTAAACACATATTAATTTTTTTTGTAAAGTAATTCAAACATAGGGCTAAAACCTTGTGTTCAAATGAAACATTAATCATACCCTTAAACTTGGTGTGAAAGTTTTACATGGTGTCCTAATGAGGAAATTGAAATATTCAGCATGAAAAAATTTGCATGCCAAGTTTTTTTACCCATATTCCATTGTGCATGAAGTTTTCTTCGCAAGTCTTATGTGAAGTTTCTTTTCTTTTATGAACACATGCATTTGTGGGAAGAAACAATGAGGCAAGGAAGGTTTATGCTATTTTTTGGTATGGCATTCAAGGAGAGCATGAACTTCTAGAGCTTTTGTAGCTAAATCACAAGAGAGAAATGTTGTAGTTTAAAGGACACACAAAACACAAATAAAGGAGCTCAAAAACCTATCATTTTCTTACATGACCTTTATATTATCTTCTTCCCCTTCTTCTTGGTTCTATTTTGGTTTTAAAGATCATCATAAAAAAAAATTATGTTTAGTTTAAATTTTTTTCCTCTTGGTGGTGATGGTCCTATTATTTGTGGTTTTGATCTAATTGAAAAAACCCCCAAAACCCCTTAAAAATTCAAAAAAATCTAGAGTCTTTAAAATTTTAAAGTTTTTGGAGGTCCAAAGGCTTTGAAATCATTGAAATGTAATTTGATGCACTTGATGTCTAAACTTTAAAACTTAGACATCAAAATGCCTAAAATTTTACCCTAAAAAATAAACCTTAAAAATTTCAAATCCTAAAACTTAAAAAAAAAACCTTAAACCTTGAAAAAAAAATATATAAACCCTAAATTTTAAACCATAAATTTTTTAATAAAAAACCCTAAAACTTAAACTTGAAATTCCAATCTTTAAACCTCTAAAATTAAACCTTAAAATTAAAACATGAAAAAACAAAAGACAAACCTTACAACCAAAAACTCAAAACCTTGAACCCATAACCTATAGCCATATAGGCCATAATTTATAGCTATGTAGCCATACAACCCATAATTCATAACAATATAATGATATAGCCCATAGCCATTTAACCATATAGTCCATAGCCCGTAATCATATAGCTTATAACCATATACCCCATAACCTATAACCTTCATAGCCCTTAGCTTATAACCTTTATAGCCCCGTAATTATGCCTTTTTCAACACCTATATAGTTCCCATAACATAGATTACATGTGGGCACCTCATGGTTAAACAAAAAATGTTGTTGAAACCAATTTTGGGGATCCCATGTTGGGTTTTGTGAAATTGGTCCTTTATGTGGGGGCTTAATGAATAACAAGCAACATGTAGGTGAGAGTGGGGCCTAATAGGGCATTACTTTAAGGAAAACTTTAATTAGTTTTTTTTTCAACACCGTAGTCATGGATGATGGAATTGATGAACATATTTTCAATACCTTGTCCATCAATTTTTTTTCTCATTTTTTTCAATTGGATTTGAATTCAATTAAATGTATTTGAAAATTCAATTGAATTGAATTCAAGTCAAATTGAATTTAGAATGAATTAAGTTGAATTTGAATTTCATTATATTAAATTTAAGAATTTGAATTCAATTCAAGTTTCATGCAATGTCATTCAATATTTTTATTTAGATGAAAATTAATTTTTACATAATCAATTAATTTTTTTCATCATTTTGATGCTATTAATATTACATAGCCCCATAGAGTTCTAGTACAATGTAATTATATAAATATATTCAGGTTCACATTTTTCATGTCTTAATATCATGGTAATCTTAAAACCTCCTTATTTTGAAGCCATCCTTTCACATGTTTGCACATTTTCTAATTTGGGCTTTGCATTACTATGCATTAGCAATGATGATGAATTGTGAAAAAGATGAATTGATTTTGTGAAAATTAAGTTCTATTTGAATAATTTAATATTGAATGAATTTGTATTATGCAACTTGAATTGAATGCAACTCAATTGAATTTGAACCTAAATTGAATTCAAATATGTTGAATGAAATGATATTCAATTGAATTTATATTCATAAATTGAGGTGAATTGAACTGAACACAATATATATATATATATTCAACATGGGTAGTGTTTTCACTGAAATTTCAATTGAATTAAATAAAAATTGGTCGAATTTGATTGAATTTTTTCTCATAATTTTGTTGAATTGAATTCAACCAAAAATTGAAAATTCAATTATGAGAAGACGCATGTTAATTCCTCACATATATACATTCAATTTGGTGATGTAGCCAAACTAGACAATCATCCACATGAAGATTTAGCCAAATTTGAATATATATTAGATATGAAAATAGAGAAAAAAATAAGAATGATTTTGTATTTTGGCTACCTACTAGAACATGTTGTAGAAATTTGGCGATTTCTTTAAAATATTATCAAAATCTAACGAACTATGGTCATCATTTTCACAAAAGTGTTTTGAATGTTTCAAAATCATATCTTGATAATAGGTAGCCAACAATACAAAAGGATGTGTAGATTTTTAATTTCCATAATTCACGTATAGCCACATTTGGCTAAAACCTTTTTAATGGATGATCACCACCTCAGCTACATCACAAAATCGTTGAAAAAAGAAAACACTTGGCTCCTAGCTCACCCGCCGTGCCAGGCTCAACCACATAGACTCATTAGGAGCCCCGGAATTAGCCAAGCCCAACCCACTTTGACACTTTAGATGAGGATTTAAGGTCCAAGGTCCAATGAAATAAAGCAATCCTATTGGATGAGAGCCATAGATTGGACCCATAGTATTTAGATGAGGGTCCAAGACCCCAAAATGATGAATTCAGGCTAAATTTACATGGCATCATTTTGGAGCGAAAATCAATTGGTTTTCACTAGTGTTGTGTGGTTTTTTTTAAAAATTAAAAATTTTATTTATTTAATTTTTTTATAAAATTAAAAAATTAAAAAATAAATTTTAAAAATTAAAAAAAAGAGAATCTTAAAAAAAAAATCGAGGTTTTTCAAGCATGGGTTAAATTTTTTTAATATCAAATTAGAGTTGAGGTCTATATAACTATGGAGTTCAACAACTAATAAAAAATTAATATTTAACTATGAAGTTGAGCTTCCTTGTCAAGCTTAGAAAAATAAGGGGTGTGTCACATTGTGGCCTTGCCATTTACATTAAAAAGTATCTTAAGGCAAAAAAAGAATTATGGAAACTCAAATATTTCACCATGCAAAAATATAATCTTCAAAAAAATCCTCTACAAGAAACCAAAATCCTTCAAGATATTATTATAACTCTATTATAACTAATCTTGAGTTTCAACACAAGCCAAAATATCGATCTTTCAAAAATCCTCATATAAAAATAGAGCTATTATTATTACCTAGGGGCCAAAATCCCTTAAGCTACTACTATACTCTATAATGAATCTAAACACAATATCCTTACCTGCCAATTCAACTTGAAAAACATCTGATTTTGACCTATACAATGGATTTTTCATGAAAAAAAAAGAAAAAATGGTAAAAAAATTGCCAAATTTATACTAAAAAATTTGATTTTAAATTAAAAAAAATAATGATAAGTTCCACCAGATTAGCTCAGAATATAAAGGGATCCTGCTTTTATAAATTTTTTTTAAAAAAAGAAAAAAAAAGAAAAAAAACTTTCTTATGTGAAACATGGCCAAATTTGGCTAAATGATTTTCTGGATGATCACCACTTTTGGCTACATTAAAAAATTCCTTCCACAAAAAGAAGAACACTGCCCACTCTCTAATACATCAAAGTCTTTTCTTTTGGAAAATTTCTTTTAGAGGTCACTTATAAATGAAAACAAACGTACAAATCATTTTAGAGAGTTGGAGCGGGCAGAATGGGGTCTGCCCGAATACGAGCGACCATTGGACGCAGAGGATTACAGTGGCGCGGGTTCATTTCAAAGAGTTGGAGATTGCAGGACGGGATGTCCCCAGTGCGAGCGACTATTGGTCGCAGTGGATTACACTAGTGCCGATCATTTCAAAGATTGACACAGGGCACGGCGGGCTACCGGAGGCGAGCGACCATTGGACGCAGAGGATCAAGGTGGTGTGGATCAGTTCAAAGAGTGGGAATGGGCAGGACGGGCGACCATTGGGCGCGGAGGTGGTGCGGTTGTTGGAGACGGTGATTGCGTTGCGTCGTCGTCGTCGCCGCTGTCGTCGCTTCTGCCATCCCGCTTCCTCGTCCTCCTCACTAGGGTACGTGCGTCGCGGTGCGCCTAGCTCGAGCTACTCACGGCGAGCACTGATCAGCATTGATCAGTGTTGTACTCGCTTGTTAGTATTGATGGATGATAGTAACGTGCGTTGAGTTTTGCTGTTGTGTTCTTGTCGTCGTCGTCTTGCTTAGTCCGGAAATGAGGTGGTGAGAGTGCAAGTAGCTGCTGGGAGGAGTGTGGCGCTCGCGTGCGTTGGGAAACGTCGACATGAGGAGGCGGCATTGTGGGGATGGTAACAGCAGCAGTAGCAGCAGTAAAGTTCTGGTGTGTTCTTCGTGCGGGTTTTTTCTGCATGCCGGATCTTGCAGTTTAGCGGCGTCGGGGTCGTGACTGGCATTTTTTTTGGTGGAAGGCGGGGTGGTCCAAGCGGCATGGCGGGGTGCCATTGCACGGCCGGCAGCAGCAGAAGCCGGGGGAGTCGTGTGATCCTGCTCCTCTTTCTTCTGCCCCGTACGTCTCTCCGTCTCTGTTTTCTTCTTTGCTTCCTCTGGAACTTCTGTTTCGGTTGACTGCTGGAACCATTCTCCAGCATTGGATCCTCAAGTGAGCAATTCCGAGGATGACTGAGAGTCAGAGAGAGAGACAGAGAAAAAGCACACACACAAATACAACAGTCTTGTGGAGTTTCAATTAGCTGCAAACGAGTTCCGGCTCTACTTCCAGCTTGCTTATTGTTCTCCAACGCTGCATTCTCGTTCTAAGCTTCAAGTGATGTGGCGATTGCTGCGCATTGCAATATCGTCTTACTACTGTCGAGAGTGAGAAGCCTATGAAGCTTGACGACTCTTCTGAATCAACTTTTTGATAAAGACATTACGCGATGCTGCCAAATATAAGCATGCACGTGGGTTAAGAATGTTGAGAGCACGCGATTTTCCCGAGTTCGATCCTTATCGGCTTGTAGCTGGGGAGTGAACTGTATTTCTGTGGCAAGCTCTTTACCATGAAAGCGCCTTTGTCCTTGCATCCCTGTCGTTGTCAATACAGACTTGAATGTGTGTTAGAGTTCGCCTACACAAATTATACTGCTATTCTATGCAGTTTCGCAATACTGAAAAACCCTAGACTTTTGCTGTGAATATGACTTGTAAGCTCTTCACAAGAGGTATATAGGTAACAATTGGAGGAACCAGACTCTGCATGATGAGGCTCTAACTATTGTACTTGCAATAGTTATCCATTTTATGCCGAGTCCTGAGTGGGAGGAAGGAGAAGACAAGTAGAGCAATCTGGCAGATTTCTGAAGGAATCTTTTTGCCTGGGGAATGGCATCAGACCTGGTGAATTCATGGGGATACCATCCATTCTTTCTTGTGGCACTTGCAAAAGGATGTTTGTGACCTTGCTCATTGCTTCCCATTTGCAATTGCAATCTCTGCTGTTTAGTTGTTGGACCCTGTAATAAAGCTCAATCCTCAACCATTTCAATTGGGAAGGAACTCCAACCTATGATTGGTGCTCTTAGATGTAACTGTAGATTGCAGGTTGTTCATAGATGAGGAATTTTCACACTTCTGGTCCCTGAAAGTGACTGTCCATCACAATATGAACTGTGATGATGATAAGAAAATCTGTAGTGGTCTGTGTCTATGCACCCTTCATTGGCCTCTGCCTATATTTGCTGCACTCATTTTGGACAACAAGTTTGCAAGCTGCCTGTAGATGATTTCTAAAGATGAGGTTACTAAGAGCAGCTCCACTGGTGCTCAGTATGTGGCCCAGCAAAAGAAAATTGGATGAAGAAGAGTCAAAACATGCCAGTTTGGCTTGGCAAAATGGTTTTGGCCCAACATTTTTCCACAGGATGCTGAGGCTGTCAAAAGGCACAGCAGAGTCTAACAGCTGCTGTTGATTGGCTAGATAGTTTGATTGGTCTGGGTGAGTTGCTATTAGTAGTCTCCCATCTGTTTGCAGTCCCAGTTATAGTTTTATAGATGGGGTTGGAGAAAAAGTAATAACTAATCTTGGATGGAAGAAATATTTTTGCAGGGTCACATACTGAGCACCTGCAGAGCTGCTCTAACTGAATCGATTACAGTCCATGTGATATATACTGAGGACCTAACTCATATGGATCTTGTCATGTTAATTACTGTTGCAGGGTTGCTGTGCCAGGTTGAATGTCTGACAGGCCACTCAAGAACATCGCACCAACACAAAAGCAATCCTTCCTTATCACCAACCTGGCCACCTGCAGAGTCGCCTGGTTCATCAAGTGTTGTGGACTTGGGCCCTTCTGCTTTTCCATTTTCACCAATCTATGTCCCAAGTGAAGGGCCCTCAGAACTTTTTCCTTTTATGGCTCCCTCTCCTCTGGTTGTCCCAGTTGTCAGCAGTCCACCGCCACCAATGCTAACAGGTATTCTCCTGCTAGTGATTTTGTGAATTTGAACTTTCAGCAGTCTGCTTTGGAGACTTCTGCTGACTGGTTGTAAAAATCTATTTCTCTGTTTCACTTGAGGAACTGGTCCTATTCCATTCCACAACATATTAGAGTTATAAATTCTGCAGGCAAGCTTTGAAATACAGCCTCCCATCTTTCCCAGTGCAGCCATTGTTTAGTTACCTTGAGATCTAGAGAAATATGAGGTCAGGAATGAACTACATTCCCAAAAGAGGAAGGGAGTGATGGGAGTTATAGACTTGCTTTGCAAGTAGTTGATCACTGTCTACATCTTCAAGGTCTGGGATATCATCCATTTCTTAACCTCGTGAGCTTCCTGTCATAGATAGGAGCAAGCCAGCTCCTTGGTCTTCAACTTTTACTAGTAGCATGGATGAAGGGGATGAGGGCTGGGGGCCATGGGTTGAAATACAAATCTTCCTGCTGAGTGGATAGGGAGAGGGGAGATAAGTTAAGAAGTTCACAATTAAGTGTTGTCTGATTCTGCTGGACTCTGTCTCTCAGGGGAAGATTACATGAAGAGGCTGGTGGGGGGAGATTCAAAGTAATTGTTTCTTTGCTTCCAGAGTTTTGAGAAAATTATGTAGGTCACACACAATGCTGGTCGATATGGTGCAGGTCACTGCCCTTTGAACTTTTCAGCAGTGGATGAGACACTCAAACGGACGGCTGCTGATTGTCCAGAGCCCTTAGCTCTTTATTTGGGGAGTGTTATTTGCTGCCCACAGCTCGAGAGCCTTATGCAGGTTTCTCTTGGTCAGCACAGCTTGAAATCAGGCACTCTTGCCCTCAACAGTACTGAAGCCGAATTCTGTTTTTCAGATACCCTAAGCCTTTTGATCAGTCTGGGTGCCAACAGTAGTGTGGCAAAGCTCTGCTCAGCTCAACCCGCAAATCTTACTGGGGGTTTGTGCCCTGTCATGGGGGTGAAAGACTTTCTACAGTTAGTTAACACAACTCATTTTTTGGAGGCATGCCAGTCAGTTGATCCTTTGAAGGAGTGCACTGAGGAACCAGTCTGCCAGCCAGTTTTGAACAACATAGGAATCCAAATGGCTGGGGGCCTGCTCCATGAGTCAGACCAAGCAAATCAGGGGATTATAGAACCAGGGCAGCAGCAAGTGGTGAATGACTGCCAAAATGTCGCACTGTCATGGTTGGCAAGTCAGCTGGGCCCTGAAAAAGCAAATACGGTGCTTCGGAATCTCATTAGTTGCAAGGTCAATAGAGGTGGGCATTTTAGCTCCTCCTCTTCCAAAATGCTGGTATTTGCCCTGGCTGTCAGGGTAAGGAATCATGCACTCCTAAACATGCAGCTTCTGTAGTACCTGTGTTGTTTTGTCATGAAGAACCCGTGATTTATGTAGGCCATACATTTTAGAACAAATTCATAGTTTTGATTGATTAAGTCCAGAATACTGAGATTGGCATGGGTGCTGTGGAGCAAATGACTCAGTTGAAGATGCCTTCAGCATATGCTGTGATTTATAGAGACAGATTTACTGAACTTTCTGTCTTTTTGTCTGCACAAATCGCCTTCTGTATGTGCTGACATATTTGGTGCTAATTGTGCAGAGTGCCCTCTGGTGTTCCATGAGCCAAGTGCAGTAGCCAAAGCATGTGACTGTACTGATATGCCATCCAATGTCACTTGTTGCACAGCTCTGAACCACTACTTGTTAGAACTGCAGCGGCAGATGTTGATAACCAATTTGCAAGCTCTACACTGTGTCACCATTTTGGCATCTATTCTTCAGAATATGTCTGTATCTGCAAACATATACTCTCTTTGCCAGATCCAACTGAATGACTTTTCCCTTCAAGGTAGGCTTTCACTTTTGGAATATATTTATGCCTGCATTGTTACTGTAGCTTTGTAAACTGCAATCATTATATGTCCTGTGCCCTTGTCCTGCAGATATAAGGCTTTCTTCATAGTAGAAACTTCCTTTGCGTGCTTTTGCCACACTTCAATCGAATCTAAGAGTTGACTCTCTTTTGGCAAATGCTGGAAGAATTTGTACTCGTGCTGACTCACTACTGATGGTCGGGGTGTTTTTGTGTCTATTTGTTGTCTTCAAACAGGGACAGGTGGACAAGGTACATACATGACTATGTGTTTTACACCTTGCTTGTGAGTTATGGAAATTGAATGCATAAAAAAGTCCAAATAAAATGATGGTCTCCTCTTTGTAAGCACATTTTGGTGAATGTTTTAAGTGGCAATGAGCCTTGGATACACATTTCATGCATGCCACAAACTTGGTAGATTTTTGGAACTGACTAGAGAAGTCCTAAGATGTATATCCATGCATGCTGAAGGAGGAATGTAGTTATAAAGTCTACCATAGGAGTACTGCAATGATAACACAGACCTTTGTGTTGGAAGCGCTTCCTAATGTGTCATATTTGAGGCTGATTTGTTGCAGGGTGCCTGCTATCAAGCTTGCCATCAGATATAGAACGCAATGTCTCAGGCATTGAGTTTACATGTGACTTGAATGACAATATTGCAGCACCTTGGCCCCCCCCAGCTTTTGATTCCTTTGCACTCTGTAGTCAAGGTGAGTGCTAAAGATTAGCTTTCTTGTGGCATGCCTGAGTGCACATGAACTTCAGGGGGGGAGGATCTCTTGGATGCAAATTTTGAGGATGCAAGTAAAAACTTGTTTTGGTTGCATGATATTGCTAAACTCAGCTGTGAATGAGAGGTACATAGGAATTCTGTAACATATTGCAGTCAGACCAACAGTAAGTAGTTGCATTATATTTGTAGAGAATCAATTCTGAACTATGTGCTGGGTTGGGTGGAGGGTAGCCCCAGTAGTACTGCCAGCCCTGCCAGGAGTGAATGGGGCTTACATGTACAAAGGTAAGAAGGTGATTTTACCCTCTGAAGCAAGTTCACTGAATTTAGGGTGTTTGGGTTGGTGTCCAGCTTGGTCTGTCAGTGTAGATTTGACTTTTTGAGAAGCTATTCTTTGAGATGTTGGAGCAATTGCTGTCATGGACAAGTATTATGGTCTATGAAGGAGGAAACAGGATTTGACTTTTCTTTGAGATCCTGGAGTGATTGTTTTCATAGACGAAGTATAGCCCATGAAGGAGGAAACAGGTTAAACCTTTTGTAAACAGAATTGAAGCTGAGGTGCTGGTTGACTCTTGAAAATGGGGGTTTGGTGTCTTTTGCAACAGGGTTTCGACAACGAAGCTTACTTCTGCTTGTGGTTTTTCTCTTCTTGATTCTTCATAGATGCTGAGGAGCTTGTATTTAACCTCTCCTTGTACACCTAAGTCTCTGTCATCATCCTGTTTTATACCTTTTAGTTGAGCAAAGGGGCACGTTTTGGTGTGAACTACTGTAATGTGATGTGCCACTAATGATGAAGCCATGTGATATTATCACATAGTGATAAACTGAACTGAAGCAAATTATGTCCAAGTTCAGTTTAAAATCCATCTTCCAACAGGTGCTTGGGACTGGCAATATCTTGGATGAAAATGCACACTAGCAATTATAGGCAGGTATCTTTGTCACCAGTGGTCATTTTAGAACAGTTAAATCAGGCATAATTGTATGTCAGGCTTTCACCCAGGGCTATTGGAGTGGAAGAACAAACCTTTCTCAAATTCACGGGAGTTCTGGAACTAGTGTTGTATGAAGTTTTTGTGAACTTTCTCAATGGTATTAGGTGAACGATATGCGGGATGGGGCTTCAAATTGCCTGCTGGATATATGTGGGTAACAAGTGGTGTAATAGTGGTAAGCATCCAGCTTGTTTTCCTTTGATGTCTGGCAGCGACTTCAATTCAACAATGCAATGTAAGAGGGTTCTGTTCAGTGTAAAGAGGGAGAACCCATTGTCACAGTTTCAGAGTCTTTAATACTTTACCTTGCATCTTGTTTGTTCTAATATTCTGTACTAGTTGATCTTTACTGAATTTGGAGGATTTTTGGTTTTTTTTTTTTGGGCCCTAAAACTGCTTTTTCATAAGGATTTTCTGAATGAATTTTTTTGCAACTTGTTAAATATGTTAGGGATTGACCCAATACTTCATCATCCCTTCATGTGATAATCAAGGTTAGAAAAAGATTGATTTAAAAAAAAAGTGCAATGTTTTCTTGCTTTATCTGAAAAATTGTCAAAATTTCAAATAAATTGAAGTATGTTTATTACTTCATCGTTCACCTTTTCTATTGACTTCTTCTACATTGATTAATTTTCAATACTTATTGCTGAGTGTTTTATCAGTGTGACTTCCAATTTACTTTCAATCAAATTTTTTTCACCAGCAATTATATTAGTATTAAAGGGGCCCCTTCAAATGGACATCTTCTAATGCAACAGTTTTGCACACATTTGAAAGTCCTTAACTCAAATCAAAAGTCAATTCCTCTACATTCATATTACTCCTTTATGACAACTTGTCATGATTTTCGAATGATATATAATAAATATATTTACAATTGTTTGAACTTGTCATGATTTTGGAATGATAATATATGAATATATTGACAATTGGTTGAAATTTTCACAAGACTGGATGCCCTTTTTGCCTCCTTTGATAGTGATTGTGCCCAGATGTTGTTCTCAAAATTTCTAAAGATGTCCCAAATGCAGTTCCCCAAAAGTTTGTATCATTGAAAGAAATAATTCAACTTAACTAAATTTGGAATTCACTCATGGAAATATGGGGAGTGCTATACCATTATTATCATCTGCTGCTTGCTAAAACCTCTTGAAATGGAAAATAGGTGTATTTGAACTGTGTCCAATTTATAAGGGAAGATACATGGACCCATAAATAAAATCACATCGTGTCCAATGGATTTCATAGAACCCAGAAATAAGAAAACACCCTTGAAAAAACCAGTCATGAAACCTTCCTAAGGTGGGCATGGAAACTTACTAGCAGGTACTATCCATGTACGCCACCAATATGTCCCGCACTGTGCCTCTATCTGGCATCTTGGCTGCTGCCCCATAGATAGGTGCCATACCATCTTCAAATTTTCCTGGGTTTTCTCGCACCTGTCAATCATCTGACAGCCCTTGTTAGTGATGACCAAGTCAACAAGTCAATGAATTGGTGCTTGTGGCAGCCATGCAAGTGGTTGTAAGTTCAAGTCCTAATATATTACACCCATCAAGCACAGCAGGTCACAGGGTCAACAGCTCAACTAAGGCATGGTAATCCATAGGGGCTCTGCAGTGATTTGAAATACAGGGAGGCTGAGAAAACCTTGTCAGGAATTGCAAGGAAGGTTTCTTTCCCACATTTGCAGGTCACAAGAGCAGAGCAAAGAGGATAAATTAGGGCAAAATGAAGAGAGAAAGCTGCTTACTGTTACAACAGCTGCTGCAAGGTCGCCAAGGAAATCATCAACCACATCCACATGCTGCAGAGTAATGCATATGTGCACACTGCCATAAAGAGAAACAAACAAAATACCCCATGAATTGTATCAGCTGACCCATCCACATTTCTTTCAGGAGTGTGCATCTCCACAACTCTGCTACAGTACTACTTCAGTCTCCTAACACATTTCATAACCTGGAATCATACAAAATTGACATGAATGGCCCATCTGGATCACCTAGTTCTCATCTGGCTTCCTAGAAAAGGGAAGAAGATCCCAGATGCCTTCATCTTTGTAATAAAGCTACAGCAGACAATCAATAGACGGTCTAAATTATGACCAAACCATAAACCAGCAGCTCAAATGCTTTCTATCAGCTGACCCATCATCAGCATGCCATTTTCTGGTCGAAATATGAAAGGTCAATGAGGTCAAATGAATTGTTAAACATTTGTCCAAGTAAGAAGTTACCTGCTTGGTTTGTGCAATGCATTGAGACTCCAACCTTGTGTTGTCATCACATCATTTACTTTGTAAATATCTACTTCCCTTGACCCGAATGCAATTACTGTCATGTCTGGTTTTCCCAGGACATAGAGTCCTTCAATCTTCTTAATGCTGCACCAATCCAGCATAACACTATGAGAAATTCCTTCTAATAACATAGTCCATACAGTTGCAAATTCCAGTAAGGTGGACAAGAAGGACCTAGGCTGGTTTGACTCCATCCATGAATGCAATAAGAGCTTCTCATACTAAGTGGTAACATATCCAAAAATATATCCAAGAACCAGAGCATTGGCATTCATACCAAAGTGGAAAGAGTGTTCAAGCATACCCAGCTTCAATTCTCTTTGAGGTATCCATCAACTTGCTGACAATCTTCATGTAGCCTGATGGTGACCCCAGATCACAGAACATTTGTCCAGTCAGAGACCCTCCATTCAGTGGTATACAAAAAAATCTCAGGCAGAAGTTATTGGAAGCTTCAAATCTTTGACTGCATGCAGTCTTGTGGGCTGTTTAAGGGGCTGTTTAAGAGGCTATTTATTGCAACGTGGATTGCCAAGCATAATTCACATATCTCCACAAAATGAATTTGCAAAAAAGTGCATCCAGATCTTCATTATAGCAACTGACGCACCATTTTCTCCTATAGACATCATTGCAGCCCAAGCTCCTGCAATTAGAGCACCTGCTCTGCTTCCAGCCATTGAAGGTGAAATATACAGCCCCCCAGACCATTCTGTCACTGCACCAACACAAACATGCAACCACCATTAGTTCATAGCCAGGTATTTTCCAGCCCTGGAAAACATAAAAATTTCAAACTGGAATGGACAAAGATTTTGATCCAGCTACATGAATGGCAAGAGTCCTAATCTGCTGACCCAAACATGGGGGAAGAGATATTGATGAATAACTCCTCTGTTCTCCACAATCAGATCATACTTGAACCTGAATCTGTCACTATATTTGAATCTTCTCAGTATAATTGAGCTTAGATTCGCACCTACTGCTTTTGGTCATAAATGGCTCTAGTGGGTCTCTTTTTTTTATGACAAGTTCAGCTTGTAGACACAGTCATGTCAAGATGGCCAGCATCCAAGCAAGTTGCTTCATAAAATTTTAGAAGGTACACAGAGGTTGCTACTTACCAGCCACAAACTGGAACTGTGCTCATTATAAATCCACATCACACATCCAGGGGTCCCGTATGATTGTCACATCACATCCAAATTCATCAGTTCCCTTCCAACATTTCAAGACAATCATGTAGCTTCAGCTTGTAATGCTAAATGATTACTTGCCTCTCTTTGTAAACCAGATTGCATCACAGTTAACATTGAATCAAATTCTGCATCAAGCCTTTCAGCTATGTTCATCATTGTACCCAGACATCCATGGGGAGGAATGGCTTTCTGGGAATAGTGAAATCACATGACCAAGTAGAAGATGCAGAGTGGAGTCTGCTCAAACAAAGAGGAAGAACAAGAATATGAGCAGAGCTTGAAGTGGGAAAATTTTCCCCCACAATGAGAACATCCATAGGCTGCCAGAGAGTGCATATATCTCTGTGGGTTGCTCAAAGATTGATCAGGATAACTTCAAACTAAGTCAGGAAAAGCTCAACAGGTAGAGCAGGGACACAAACCTGCCGAAGCTCATGATTGCGGTAGAGCACAACACTTGTGCCCTTTGGACCAAGGCCATATTTGTGTACATCCACTGAGATGGATGTAACTCCTGGGACCTGGAAGTCAAAGGGTGGTATAGGATACCTAAAACCACCAAATTTTACCAAAATCAGCATGATCACATTTTTACTTGCCATAATGGTGCACAGTTTACTAATGGATTTCAGTTAACACTATACCCACAATAATTGTAATGTACCAGAAGACATACTCTGGAAAAACTTCCACATGCAGACATAGACGATTGCATACAAAGCAGCATAATATCTCCAGTAACATTGACACTTTTTGTTAACAGCAGGAAAACTGCAGAAAGTTTTCATACAGTATAAACTTGAAAGATATGCTTCCTACCAGGAAACTATTATTGGAAAATATAGGTCCAATGAAAAATCCATATAGGACTTAGAGTGGTTTGTTGATATGAGGCTGCATCAATTTGGATTGATACAGCAAACAATAGGTGCTTTTGAGGCAAGAATCATTAGGGCAACTTGTTATCATCTGCAACAAATACTTTTACGAAGCTTCCTTATGCAAACAGTTGCACAAACAGATCTATGCATATTGTACAGTACAAGAGTGAACAAGTCATTCTTGAGCTTTTTCATTCAGATAATTCTTTTGTGATTGGGGAAGTTTACATAAATATGTGTACCATTGTGGCACACAGTAACTATCTGCAACTCTGGTTCAAGGAAAATGTTTGCCTCAATGAACTCACCATTGGAAGCTCTGCTCTATTCATACTAACAGAAGGCCATAGGTTAAGTGATGCTTACCCAAGTTTCCGAGCAAAAGGAAGGATAAATCCTCCTAGACAAAGATCAACATGCACACAGATTCCAAATTGCAGGGCCAGTGCAGCTATTTCCTACACACCACCCATCCACCCCTCAGTTGTTCTTCATAATAAGAACATATTCTGCACTCAGCTATCTATGTTCCCCAAGCTCCACTTCTGGATTGAGCACATACAAATTAAAATAACAGTTTAGACAGATGGGTCCTGACTTTTTATTCCTGAATCCATTTGCAGAGGAATCACCAAGGACACAAATAACAGTTATTTCATTTCCCTCGCATTAGACTGTGACCATCTTTCAACTTTAATCATGATGATCAATGGTCTCTTGCCTCTTACTAACATACATGTCATTGAAACTGTGTGGTTTCCATTAACCCACTGAAAGCCAACAGAATGACAGCTCCAAATGGGAACCCACTGCATACTCAAACTTGGATAGAAGATGCCCCCAACCCCACCAAGTATCACTTACACTCATAAAGATATGCACAAATTCTTGGCTTGCAACCATAAAGCAATAGACAGTTCAGATCTGCTTACAAAAAGAACATGTTACCTCAATCGGATCAATAACACCATGTGGAAAGCCTGGTGAGGAGCCCACAATCTGCAAGCAGTGAATAAACACGCATCAATGTCTTTTGCCTGTGAGGTTCACCTTTTCTGACAACCTCAATTGTGAAAAAAAATCTGGAAGCAGAATCACACACATATGTTTGTTGCAAATAACACTGAAGAGGGAGACAAGCAAAAGTTCATCCCACAATCACAGCTATAATACATGCAAAGTAACTGTGATTATACCTATCCATGACTGTATATATCATCTTCACTGTGGTACTGAATTAGTGCTAAAGAACCAAACAACTAGTTCCAAACATGTCTTGCATTCTGTCCAGAACCTATTTTACGGGCAGACCATGATTGTGTTCTTGTTGATGAAGGATTTGATGGCCTTCACATCTGCACGCAACTCAGCAGTCACAGGAGCACGTCGTAACTTGATTTGAAAGTACTGTGCTGCCTTATCATATGCTGAGTGGGCACTTTCAGGTATAATCCTACAACACATAAACAATCATGGTCATCCTAGAAAAAAGGTACACTCAGGGCCAAAGAATTCAGGATATAAAAGTGTATAGAAGAGATAGATGCTGAGCCAAGCTCATTGTCCTGAAGGAGCCATACATTAAGGAGCAGTTCAAAAGGATAAGACTCACATCTCAGGGGCAGTGATGCCATGGGTTGCCTTCATGAAATCCCGTGTGGACTTCACAGCCATAAGTATGCTCTCTGTTCCACCTGAAGTCATGTTACCACAAACCTGCCCTCCACAACTTTTGCTTTCACTGCTCAGCATTGCAGCTGTCATGGCCACCACCTCTGCCTCAAATCGTGCTACACTTGGAAAAATATCAGGATGTAAGGGGTTTGTATGTGAGAATCTGCACAACCAAGTGATGGGAATAAGTTCTTGCCAAGCAGAGTGTTTTGCAGTCTCCTAATGATGCAGAAGTACCAACAGTAATGTCAGACTTACATAGAATAAGCTTCATTCACCAGGGCAAAATGGCCTTCTGACTCAGTGCCTCCAATATACCTGGACAACGTAAGTGAAAACGTTCTCTTAGCTTCTTCTGATGTTTCTCTTGAGCATACTCAATTGAAAGCTTTTACACTTCTTGTACAGAAGAAAATCTGAACTTCGTTGGGATTTTTCACTCTGCTGCATGATAATCCTCACTAGCACCATGTACATGACTCTGATAAGGAGAATGAAAACAAGTGGCTCATTGCATAATGGCTCTGCCCTTCAAATGACATCCATAAGGATGAAGATAAATATTTAACATACTAAATTAAAAACACATGGTCATTAGCATGGTGAAGCCCAAGTGAATCCTTCAGTGATGCCTGAAATGTTTCTATAGTGGACTCCACATGGCCCTAGAATGTAGGGATACCAAAGTTTTTGGGTGCATCACAATGTGTCTACCCTGAAGGGCAGAGCCAATAAAACTGCACACAGACAACCTACTTAACCACAATCATTGGGTGAATTGTTTCCACAGTTTAGGACTAACCATCCATTTGCATGTTTTCTAAAGGGCAAATCGAGAACATCAACAGATATCTGTGGGGAAATACCTACACTGCTCCAGAACAGCGGCCCTTCCAATGCTTGTCTCTTGCTTTAATCTCCTTCATCTGCTCAAGGACCTGAGATCCTAGTCCGTCACTAGGCAGCTCTGATGCCCAGCAAAGCTTTTCAGCTTTTGCACTAGATTGCAGTTTGTCTATCACCTGTTCATCTCCAAAGGCAAAATGCAATAAGTCCATTAGAAGAGAGTTCACAGAGAATTACTTACATGAGCCTCAGCAGATACGTGGATGCTATTATTAAAAACAGAAATGACATAAAATGTCAGATCCAGAGCCTTTTCCCAGTAAGCTGGATGCACGAGCAATTAGAGGAAAATATCTGACCTTGGCTTGCTCTTTCTTGATGTAGGCATTAGCTCCAGGAAAAAGTCTGAATTCATCAATCAACATGGATTTCAGTCACCTTCCTTTCATTTAGAGCTGGACAGAAGTTGGCAACCAAAATAGGGAAAAACAAGGGGATGGCTTACTTGAGAAAACGGAATGCCACCATAGTAAGAATGCTTTTGAGTCCTGGAAAAAATACCAGATATCAGGTGTGATCAACTAGAAAGAAAGTCAATCGTACTTCCCTGATTAAGGTAGAAATAATTCTTGAGCACAAACGCGGGGATGCACCATCAGCACTGGAGCACACTCTCAATCGTAGAAGAGCTCTATTGTCAAAGTGACGATTCCGAAAACCAGTTCGAGATTGCTTGCTAAGCACACAGTAAAATACAGGATCTAGACATCGTATTCACAGTCAAATTTCTGCAGGTATGTTGCATAACCAGTGGCCCGAAAACAAGGTAAAATAGTCCGCTAGAACCCGAAAACGCGCCTTATTCATCGCTGATCTTCAGTAGAATTATACTTTGAAAAGCCGACAATGATGACAAATGTATTGGGGCTTAGACAAGAGAAGATGCAGGTCTCTAACCAGTTAGAGAGAGAAGTACCATTATCACTCAATGCGAGAAATGCAGAACTGATAGCCGAAGTTACAATGGACGATAAGAAGCACGTAAGAAAAGCTGCCAGCACTAACTTCAGAGGCTCATACTCGGCTAGAGTCGCATTCAAAGCGTCCCTAACACCGTGCACACTGTACTCCTCCATAGCTAACAGGAATTTCATTTTCTCCGGAATTGATATACGACCGCGCGCGCTGGAAACGGCGTCGATTACACACACTCCACGATCTAATAAGAAGGAATTGGTTCAAAAAATCTACGTCGCTCTGCACAGCTGCAGATTGATCTTACTCGGAATACACAGACACGCATGCACGAATTTGCAAATCGAGAATCAGCCGCGCAGTCAATTTACATATCCTCTCCACGAATCTTCACTCGATCCGTCACACACGATGCTATCGACTCATTCCGAAATCCTTTTCCAATCGTTCCTTCGCCAATTCAATTGTCCTCGCGCTTGCAAATCTTCACTCCTTTGCAATTCTACGCCACAACACGCCAACCGCAACAACGCTTTTCTCTTTCGCTCTCGGGAAGCTTTCTTCCCTGCGCTTCCTTCGGTTCTCGGTGAGTCCGCTCCGCTTCCTTTCGCTCTCGGTAAGTCCGCTCGCTTCGATTCCTTTCGCTGTCGGGAAGTCCGCTCGCTCCGCTTCCTTCGGTTCTCGGTAAGTCCGCTCGCTTCGATTCCTTTCGCTGTCGGGAAGTCCGCTCGCTCCACTTCCGTCTCCGGCAGTTAATAACCGGCACTGCAACGAACGGTAACAGCCGGTTAATTACACCCGATGGGAACCGGAAACTGCGAGGGACAAATCAAAAACTACTTTTTACTTTGATTTTTCCCCCCTTCCCTTTTGTGGTAATTTTTTTTCTTTGAGGAAGAGGCTTTGTGGCATTTCCAGAGGTTCTGGACGCTGGTGAGGCCATGATGTCAGTCCACTTTATTTGAGATCTCAACCGAGGTCTTCACACTTGGTTGTGAGTTTAATTCTGTCCCACTGGGGGTTAACGTCGTGTTCGGTTCAGAGTTGGAGCGTTTGCTGGAGCCATTGCCGTCACCATGAACAAGGAAAATCTCAGGTGAATGGTGAGACTCGTGGGAGACTCAGGGTGAGTGCTAAATGGAGCACAAATTTCTTTCTCAACAAATTTGATATATTACTCTATGCCTCCTCCTCGCACCAACGGAGGGCACTGGGACCTCGTGGCTTGTTTTTAGTTGGGAGGAACGAGGAGGAACCTAGATCCAACCTACATGTCCACATGTTACCCACAAATGTTAGTTCCAAATTATGAGTTCCAGATTTGTACCAGTAGGGGATGGGTAGGTGCAACTACCCATGGGTTATCACTTTTGTTTCAAAGCTTATTTTCAATAAAGATCATGGGGCGGTCTTTTTATTAAAGTGTTGTTGTAGGTTTGCTTTCACCGTGTAATACGCCAGCGGACATTTCAAAAGATGTAATGCCATGCCTGTGCCATGCCTGCTGACATTTTTTCACTTTTTTCCTGCCACTATGTGACGGGTACTCACCAGGGTTTTGTTTTTCAAATTCCTCAAGTAGGTGCAATGGCTACGATACTCAGCATTAATTAGCAGTAAATGGCGACTCTCCTGGTGGACAAGTAGATATCTTTTGGAATCCTGCCTTGTTCTGGCGACCTGCAGGAACACATTGTCTAAATATGGCGACTTCTAGCTTTTTTTTTCCTCAAGATATGGCGATTTTAATTTAAAAAATTCTCAAAATGCCCTTTGTTGGATTCGCCACAGTTTTTTATTCTCGCCAGCGTGCGAAATTTCGCCAAAAGAAAAAAAACACTGGTACCCACCATGTATCATGGGAAAAAAAACCATGACGATTTGTACATGTAAAATGCCGAGAGGGTAGGGGCTTTACAAGAATTGGGCCTGCACTTTGCCTCATGGGGTCCTTTTTCTGTAAAGCCCAGCCTCTCATGCTTTACCCTACATTTAATGAACCTGGGCCTAGTTTCCCTTTTGTTGCCCTTGCATACCAAGGCAAGTATATTGTGTTTAGATTCATTATAGACTATAGTAGCTTAAGGGATTTTGACCCCTAGGTAGTAGCTCTATTTTTTATAAGAGGATTTTTGAAAGATGATATTTTAGCTTGTGTTGAAACTTGAGATTAGTTATAGAGTTATGATATCTTGAAGGATTTTGGTTTCTTGTAGAGGATTTCTTTGAAGCCTCGTCACTTGATCAAGAGACTTGCTTGTGTGGACACTTTGTAATTGGGATTTGTAATTTAAGGTATGAAGGTGTAATTGGAGATTTGTCATCACCATTTAAGGTTTGGAGGTGTAATTGAAAGTGTGCCATAACCATTTGAGATGTAATTGAATGCATTTGAAGTTTATTTTTATGCATTTGAGGTTTGGAAGTGTAATTGAAAATGTGCCCTCACCATTTGAGGTGTGATTTGATACATATACAACACCTTTAAATTGTAAGTAGGGTTTAGGGTCCAAGGAGTTAGGACCGCATATTCACTTTGGTTTATGACACCTTAACATTATAATTATCCTCAACCTCAAGGTGGGAAATAGGTGATTTCAAGTAACACTCTATAATGCTTCATGAATTGCAATCAGATTAACTAAGTAGTTTGATTTCAATCTCTGAAGGTAGGTAAGTAAGGGGAGGCAAACAATTTGGTATTCCATATTCCAAGGATCTACTCCATAGATATGGATCTTATTTTCTTTCATTCATGTGCTACTTTTGTTTACTTGCAAATTTTAATTTTTTTACTAAGGAGTATAGATTATTATGTATACATTAAATGAGATAATTAGACATAAAATTATGTTTAGAACTAAGTAAACTGATGTAAATTTCAAGGCATGGACATTTTACATTTTCTTACCTTTATTTCAATTCCATTGCATAAAAAAGCACAAGAAGCACAAGCTCTTGACTCCTTTCACAATGTTAAAGAATCATTTGATTGGCCATACTACACAAAGTTCAAAAGGGTACCAATGTACAAATTCAACATTGGTACCCTTTTGAAATGAAGGTCCCAAATGAAACTTTAAAGGCCATGTTTGCTTCTATCTAATTGGGACCCACTCCATTTTTGTTGAAAATCACTTACTCTACCCATATGGAAATTTTCTTAGTGTACTTAAAGGGCACCTTATATCATGGGTGAATATCCCTCCTAGAAAAAAAGAGGGATATTATTCCTACCCGCAAGAGTGGGAGGGATCTTACATTTATTAGTGGCTATAGGTGACATTTGGGGTACATTAAGTGTTTACATTATTTGCATCAATCAAGGTATGATTTGGGCTATTATATTGAAGGATCTTTATTTTTGTCATCTTATTATTGCATAACTTTTTAACATGCACCATATTTAAGTCATCTTAAATTAATTAAATTTTTTTATCAAATTTTGATTCCCTGTAATTATTTGTTTTTTCCATTTCTTCATAAATACATTTGATGGTTATTATAATTGGACATTAGTGTAATGTGTGTTGTTACTTCATGCAAGTGTCAAGGTCTATTGTTGTAGAAAAACTATGTGTTTTTGTAATAATTGTGAAAATAGCAATTCTAAACTAGATAGATAAGGAAATTGAGAGAATTATGTTTATAAGACATAACCAATTTTAAACAAAATGAACAAGAGTAGGCACAATGGGTTTGAATACAAAGGCTATAATAATGAATGGATATTGTAGCTCCAATGCAATACATGGTACTAGGCAATATGCAACGATTAGAGTGATGGAAACATTGGAAGGAATCAACATTATTGATGTGTATAACTCAAGATTTTTTGGCATGATATTTATCACTTTTATTTTGGGAAACCATTGCTCTTTGAAATATTTGAAGCTGATATCATGTAAGCATTTTCTTAGGGTTTAAAAAAAAGTGATGTCAATAATTATTGAACATAATATTGTGATACAATTTTGCTAAAATAATTTATGTATGTTCTTTTAAGCATAATTGAATTTCTTGGTTTATCGACTTTTCTAACAATTTTGTTACTTAAGATGATTTTTTTGGAGTGTCTATGAATATACCACTTGGATGAGACATTTGCAAACATTGTCATGTCACTTAAATATCCACACTAAAAATATTTCAAAAAGTGAAAATTCAGAAAGTTGAACATTTAAAAACTAGAAATGTTTGTTTTCATCCATTAAGGTGGATGAAAGGTCCTTTACATCAAAATTTGTCCTTTCAAACTAAAGAATTGAATGAATACCTAATATGAGGAAATGTGTATTAAAATTTTACATGAAAACATAAAGAATTATCATGGTTGTCAATGAAAGTCTAAGATGTTTTCCATTAATATTATGTTTAGATAGATATTTGAACCACAATAAATCCCCTTTATAATCACCCCCATTTTAATCACATTCTTGTCTATGTCACACAATTTTTGGTAACCATCCATTTTAGTAAAAAACACCATTCTTTATAATCATTATCACACTCGTTAGTAGTACAAAATATTTGCAAAGCTTTCTTTGTAAATGTGACTATAACAAAAAAAAATCTAAATTGAATATTAGGGTTTTGTAAATTGTAGTTTGACAATGTAAGTGTTGTTTTGTGCTCAAGTTGTGCAAACTACCAACAATGAATCTAGTTAAAGAGTTTTTTTATAAAAAAACTTTCAAACGTTGACAAGCAAAAGATATGTGAACTTGCCAAGAAAGAAGGAAATTTTCATTAAAAAATTTAATTGACAAGATACACAAGTTAATAGTTAAAGAGCTCAAACTTAATGTAAATCATCACATTAAAAAAAATTAGAAATCACGACCTTCTTCAAGTCTAATAATGCATAATAAAACTTAGAATAATCCATGTAGAAAATTTAAACAATTGGCACCTTTATTCTAACATAAAAGGGTTTTTTGGTAATTTTATTTATTTTTGCCTATAATCACAATCTTGTAAAGGTTTAGATGGAATATGATTATACACATTTAAATCACAATTTGTTCGTGTCACAAAAAAAAGTGGTCACCAAAGGCGTGATTTTAAAGCAGGTTTATTGTACATGATTGTCATTTAGTCTTTGTGTCAAATTTCAACAAATTGCAAAACATGAAAATAAATAGGGAGTGTTTTGTCACAATATTCCCATTTTCCTGAAAAATTTTCAATTTTTTTTGGGAAAAGTTTTCACCACATTTGGACTCTTATTTTAGTTTGGTGACATTTTTGCTATTTAAATCAATTATTTAAAAAAATCCCAATTTAATGTTAAATCCCTCTTGGGTCGCTAGCCAATTATGCAACATTAGAAAATTGAAAAAAATATCATTAGTTGAAACCACCTCACATTTTGTGCAATAATAATTTTGGGTGATCTTAAGATAATTTGTTTAACTTCTGGAACACTTCAAAGGAAAAATCATGTTGGTCAAAGTGTTATGATCATACAATTGGGAGTGGAAGACCTTGATTAATGATTTTTTGTTTTTTTTAAAAAATTTTGAGTTTGTGATGTTGTTGAAAAGGCAATCACCTAGAAGAAGATATAGTCAAATTTGGCTATATGAAATTCAAAATATATAAACATCCTAAACTATAGTCTTGGCTCCCTATTGGAACACATCGTAAAAATATGATGATTTGGGGAAAACATTATTGGAATTTGGCTAACTTGGGTCATTCTTTTCGTGAATAATCATTTGTACAAATCCAAAAAAAAAAATTCACAAAAAATAATTGTGAAAATTCACCAAAAGAATATCATGGTTATATGTGACAAAACTAGTGTCTTATGTAGATGACGCAATTGGCTTTGAACTAGATATGTCTTCACCATCTAATACGGATGACAAACACAAGCATCCCAACTGGGGATAAATAACAAAAATCATTGTCTTAATTGATACCTATTAACACGTACAAAAAATAGGGTAAAAACTAAAAGCGGCCCCCTATTGTCAATATAGGTATGATGAGAGGATTGTTTTGATGAATTCAAGTCCCCAAGCATGTCATTCTACTAAGCCCATTCAAATGGAATATGCTTTGAAAAACCCATCTTCCATCAACAAAGGGGCGTATGATCTTTTTATGCTTTGTTTTGAAATGGTGATTGTGGACATGGCCAAGAGGAATGAGTAAATTTGAATTAAATGAGGAGTTTAGGTTGAAGTTTTCTTTGAAGAGCCCCAAAAACCTAACATGTAGAATCACAAAATTGTTTGAGACATTGCAAATTCATTGTATAAATTTATTAGTGGCTATTAGCTATAGCTATGTTTAGATGGCCAATATTTTTGAACTTAGAATAATATATTTTTTACACTCAATTGTTTTTGAAAGGAAAAAGGCTCTTGACAATCAACTTTATATTCAACTTTTGAATCTACTAACTTGTAAACTAATTTGATAAACTAATTTAATTGTCAATATATTTTATTGCAATATTGTTCATTTTTTTCCCCTTTCAAATAACTTGAACTTATTTTGATCATACATTATAATGACCTATTATTCAATTATTAATGGATTTAATCAATCGTAAAATGGTTTTGGTCACACATTAAAATGTTTAAAAAATAGTTCAGGTTACCAATAATGAATCTATGTAGTCATATAAATTGCATTAATTTAGTACATAAAATCTAGATATCAATTTAAAACCAAAAACATTAACCTCCTTTGAATTTTGTGGTATGTGATATTATATGCATCTAGCAATAGGGTATTGCATTTCCATGGTATGGTGTGCACATTTTTGTGTCAAAATTGGAAGTACATATATTATCACAAGTATTTGTGCACATAAAATTTCATTCATTTTGAATTTTTCTAAAAATCACATATACTTGATTTGGGCCTTAATAATAATAAAAAGTTTTATAAACTATGAATATGCAATTGATTCATTTGTTTATTTTTATGTAATTGTACACCAATAATTTGATAAAAATGATTTAAAACACCTTTTTTACAACAATTTATCATTTATCATTAATTTAAAATTTTCATTTTATCTTTGTAAAATGATAAAAACAATGCTTGACCCAACTACATCTTTAATGAGTAAACATTTTGTAACTTAAAAAAATCATGATCATCAAGATTATCATAACATAATGTACTATTGAACATTTATTTATCATCTAATATGAACATTGTATTGTCAAAACAAATTGAAATTTTTCATGAAAAAGATTGTTCACTATGGTTGTCTATTTGTATGTGAAATTTTTTATGAAAAAATTCTTATTTAAACTAATGTTTCTTAATCCTTTTGTTATGTTATAGTCTTGCAAATTGAAAATGTACTACAATCAACTATTGTATTGTTCAAATGTGCATCAATTTCACAACATAATGATAATTTAAGATATTATTTAATTTTAATTGTATAATTTTATACAATTTTTTTTCCAAATATTTAGAAAGGCACATAAAAATTGTGTTATGATGAAAATTGTCAAACTATGACTCTATACCCCATACCATGGAAACACATAATATAACCACAAGGCAAAAAAACTACAAAACAAAAAGACAAGGAAATGGAAGGATCGATGGACAAAAACAAAAAAAAGCAAATCACACAATGCGGATTATGTAAAGGGAATGGAAAATCAACCAAAGGAGGTAGAAATTGGTTTAGAAACAAAACTACTGATCCTTCTCTATGTACTCAATTCCTCTATTTATTCAAGTGGTTGCTTCTTCATTTAATAAAGTTTTCCTTAAAGCCGTATCATGTCCAACTTTTTTATTTTATCTTCTTAAATTTGTCATCTTTTTTAATTGTTATTCATAAAGTTCAAATTTTTTTATCAAACAACAAAACTTACTATGAAATTGTTGAATTCTATTATGATTTGCATTTAATGAAATTGTGTTAACTATCATGTTTTGATTACCTATTTCAAAAATCTATATTGGGAATCACATTTAAAACTAAAATCCTATTAGCGTTTGTGAAAATGAAAAAACAATTTGATTCTAATTGTGACACCTAATGTAAAATAATTAAATAATTTAATGCGCACCTAACCATTTCAACTTGTTTTGAACCCCTAACGAAAAATTCCATCCCTTGTCTAAGATACTTTACAAAAAGAAACTCTAATTTTTTATTGAATATTGTCTTTTTTAATATCTTATTTCGTGTACTTTATGCCCCCACAAAATCCTAGTGTTCCCTCTCCATATACAAGAAAAAAATGTTCTCTAATAGTTTGTCATCATTTGGAGAGCAACACTCGAGAACAACTTAGATATCAAAATAGTTGGATATTCTCATAGCACAAAAGAATAGCATAACTAATTAAACAAAGGGGTGTGTCACATAGTGGCCTTGCCATTTACGTTAAAAAAGTATCTTAAGGCAAAGGAAGAATTATGGAAACTCAAATATTTCACCATGCAAAAATATAATCTTCCAAAAATTCCTCCAAAAGAAAAACCAAAATCTTTCAAGATATTATAACTCTATAAATAATCTCAAGTTTCAACACAAGCCAAAATATCGTCTTTCAAAAATCCTCATATAAAAATAGACCTATTATTATTACCTAGGGGCCAAAATCCCTTAAGCTACTGTACTCTACAATAAACTCTCTCTAAACTAATACTGTGTAAACTAATATTCTCTCTAAACTAATATGCGGGCACAGGCCCGTGGCGAGCCTCATACTTAATCTAATAATTCTCCATAAACTGATATTCAATATTTTTTTCCGGTCCCATAGTATTTTATAAATTAATACATCATACATATGGCACCAAAAAGCGATGAAATCAGAGGAAACACCTTCGAAAGTACAGAGCTATATGCGCTGGAAGAAGCTTCACAAGCTTCCGTTACCTTCCCAATGATCCATGACCTTCTACTAACCTCCATGACCTTCCATGCTGCTCTGGCAGGTTCCGGAATGATTTTTGTTACCCCCCATATAATTTGTGTAAACTAATATCCTCCATAAACTAATAT
>Ga0116231_10002064_pt1 | contig 41989 bp, 32 predicted proteins | sample S1TSphgellanicum_2_FD_89695 | JGI IMG/M metagenome (GOLD analysis project Ga0116231, IMG submission 89695) | Host-associated microbial communities from peat moss isolated from Minnesota, USA - S1T2_Fd - Sphagnum magellanicum MG | ecosystem: Host-associated > Plants > Peat moss > Unclassified... | reverse complement strand
TTGGCTACCAGCCCTCCTTCAAATTCCTGGTGTTTCCCTACACTTAATAAATGACCTTGGGGTCACTGAGTTCATAGGGTCAGGGAAAAGGTACCCCAACTGCCTGACTCCGTCCACCAACCGGTTTATATACCTAAAGTGAACAGACAGCAGAAACTGAGGAGCCGGAGAAGCGTCCTAATGACGTCGCGTTCACACGGAAGTAGTTTTCCTACTTCTGTCCAGTCAGTCGCGCGTGCCTGCCCGACCCCCCACCCCCGGCAGCACTCACGTATTGCTCATCCAAAACGGGCTGCCCGTCCGGGCGCCGAGAACGCGACGCGACCGCGCCGGCTAAGGTAGAACACAAAACCGTCACAGACAGACGGACGTAGTGAATTAATATATATGATTAGAAGTGTCAAGCCATTTTGGATGGAGATTAACCAATTTGTGTATTATATATATTATGACGAGTTAGGCAACCTAGGGACCCCAACTCTTGGGAAGCTCACATCTAACGGTCTCAAGGAGTTGTACATGGCAACTTCCCGGGCAACTGATAAGTTATGTTCCTTGGGGACGTGATCAATTCCCCGAAATTTTGATCACCCGAGGAGCATAAGTCTACACCTTCCCGAGGGCCTATTCCTCAAGCTTGCCCAAGGAGATGCATTGTTTAGCTCCCTAGGGACCTTGATTTTTCGAGATTTATTGTTTAAATTATGTTTTCTTCTGGCTCTAGATCATTTCGATTCTCAATTTATTCATGGGACGGATGCTTATTATTATGTACAAGTCTCAAATTATTTTTCTCTTCATAAAAACACCACCATTTCTCATCCATTTTCAAATGTAAAATACTTGGAAACAAGTTGAGCCAAAGAAATGGAAAAAAGAAAAGGAAAAAAAAAAGGTTTTTATTGCAAACCCTAAAAAGCCTTTTTCCATTTTCTCAGAGGGGCCAAAGGGTTGGCAATTATTAAATACGCACCGGCCCCCCCAAACCAACTTTCATGTGGAAGCTTGCTGTGTACACTTCCTACTTTAAAAAAACGAGATGTATTTCATCCTCAGACATCTCTACATTAGTGTAATGAAAAACCAGTGTTTCTTTCATCCAAGATTGTACCTTCCAAACATTGGATGAAGCTTTTCATCAAATTTATCGTGTTTTTGAGAACATTTCATCCAAAACTTTTGGGCTAGTACATTGGATGATGATGACTCATGGTGTTTCTTTGTCATCGTCAATCACTTCCTATAAAAACATAGGTATTTCCAAACATTTGAACAGAAAAATATTCATTTAGGTAGTATCTTGGATGATGTTTTATTTTTTCATTCCAAGACTTATTTATTGCAACTCTGAAAACATTCCAGCAAATAAATTTGTTTCCTATATTATTGGATTCCACATCCACTGTCTTCCATCCATCTTCGCCCATACTCCACCCATCATCCACATCCTCCATCCACCATCCACAATATTTCATCCATCATGCACCATCTTCATTTATCATCCATCTAATCCTTTATTTTCATCCATCATCCATTTTGGTGGGCACCTGTATCAAAGCTGCGCTCTTGTGCGTGGTAGTTGTCTTTGTCGTCGTCGAGGAGCGCGCGTCGCCGTAGCCTCGGATGTGTGCTCGCTCGCTTGCCGTTGTCGAGCGGCATTCGGGCGCTGCTGTGGATGTTGTAACCTTTTGAGAAGAGCTTGTGCTGGATGCAATGACGAGTAGGGACGGGAGCACCACGAAACGAAAGCGCCATGATCGTGAAGAGCAATTCGCGGCGGAGGAGGAGAATGATGAGGAACAAGAGCAGCAGAGCGTGCGACAGCGGCGGAAACTGCGTGCCGACTATCGTCATCTCATGCAACAGATCGCCGGTAAAACAAGGTTTTTTTGGAAGCAAAATTTCTCGAATGTTTAAGCAACTTTTGTTGTGAGACTGGGAACAAGGAAGAGGAATTTTGTGTTTGTTTTGTTTGTTTGGGGTTACAAGGGATAATAGGATGTTCTTAGGAAGCAGTGGAAGAGAGTGTGTGGGGGCGGCCGGCTGGGCTGGGGGGAGAGAGAAGTTAGAATATGAGAATAAGAAGAAAATCAGTAGATGTCGAATAAGGAAGGAAGGAAGCAATGTGTGGTAGGGAGATGGTGATTTTCATGATGCTGTCTCTTTCTTTTGTTGTGGATTTTTTTTTTAAAAATTAATAAATTTCTGAGGGCGATTGATTGATTCCTGGTGCTTATGAAGGTTGACAAATGTGTACATTTTGGACAAGAGTAAAATCGGTTGCTATAGTTTTTGGGCTCCAGCTTTGAGGTCTTCAAATAAACCTGCTGATAATCTCAATGCGGCATCATCTTCAAGTATGTGTATGTGTGTCTTGCCTTTGTGAATTAGGGTGTAAGGAGGAGCTGGAAATTCCGGAGTCCAAAAAGTTCAACAATCTCCATGAGGATATCAAGAAACTTTACAGTAAAGGTAACAAAACTTCTTTGGAATTCAGTAGTCTCTATGATGATGCTTGGACTCTGCTTTTGCAGCAAATCAATACATGACCTTTTGTTGTGAGAAATTCTTACAGAAAGGCAGGAGAGATTTCTGATTCCTCCCAATCCACAGAGAGATGCAGGATCACACCCTCAAAATCCTTCTTCTTGAAGAGAGATTGAACAAGCTAAACTACATTGAACCTACTGCTGTCAATCTCTGCTGCTCTGATTGTTGCCTTTTCTTGACAATCAGTGCAGAAGCCTCGCGAGCAGATTGCTGATGCTGAAGCTGTACTGAATATTGCAAGCACGCTTCTTGAAGTGGTTCAGGGTGCAAAGAGGAAAACAGGAATAACTTCATCTGAGTTTGTCGGAGCGCTGGTTTCGAAATATGGAGTTTCGAGCATGAATAGTGACATTGAGAATGAGTGCAGAATTAACTGGGGCCTCTTGGGCCTTGACTCTGCTGCAATGTTTAACACAGTGTCAGGTCTATGCACCATGTACATTCCTTACCTTGCTATTGCCCTTACCTTTCTTTTTTTCTTCTCCGTTGCATCCATTCTTCATGCCTGTCTATGAATTCATTTGTGGTCAGGAGTAGATATGTTTGAATTGGCAGATTTATTAATTGAAGGAAAACCTGTAAAGAGTGTTGATGTAATGGAGTTGTTTCTTTTGTGGTGAGGCAGGCTGGGGCCCATGGAAATTGTACAGAAGGTGAGAAAAGTTCCCACGAGCAGAAGAAGGCAAGAGAAACCATCGCAAGTTACAAAGCCTGAAGAGGTGAGAAGAATAGATGCTTTGGGAGAGTGGGGTTGATCATCTTTTGTAAATTAGCAGTGTACATAGCAACAACACATTGTGGAATATGTGGTGGATGATGATAAGCAACAGATAATGTTGCACACAACAGATGCAGCAGAATAATTGAGAGTGACAATCCTGCCTTTGCTGCAAAGATTGAATTGCATTTTGGTGCAGGTGAAGGAGGCTGATGGAACAAAACAAGAGACAGATGCTAACATGGAAATCATGTTTGGCAAACTGCGATCAGCCAAGAGTATAGCTTTGGATGCACTTGTCCTGAACCGTTCATCGTTTTCACAGACCGTGGAGAACCTTTTCTCTCTCTCATTCCTTGTTAAAGATGGCCGAGCTGCAGTCAACTATGCCAGTGATGGGACCCATCTCATTGGTATTCATTCCCCTTCCCTGCCAATGCATGCTGGTCAGAATCAATTTGGTTCTTGCATCTGGTGGAGAGTAGAGTAGACTATTGGGCAACACAAATTTGGATGCTTCACCGATGGACATTTCCTTGCGTTGTGCAGTTCCCAGAAATGCTCCTACAGCTGTTGACCGAGAAAGGGGAGTCACCAATGCTCAATTTGTGTTCCGGTTTGACTTTGAGTCTTGGAAGGTATGTTTGTTTCCTAAATTGCCATCTGACTATGTCAATCCAATGTTCCAGTTGTCACCACAAACTGACCCAGGGAAATCATGTTGATGTTGTGCAGGTCATGAAAAGTAGAGTGGATGAAGGAACAGAAGTCATGCCCCATCGGCCTAATCATGAAGCATCAGGTGTGTCACAAACCCCTGTTCGAAAGCATTCAAGGAATCGAGCTCAAGAAATGTCTGCAATTGATGACCCAAATGCAGATGCTGTAAGCTTAGAGGAAGAGGAGTTGCCACAGCAAACACTGCAAATGCCAAAGAGGAAGGGTGATGAATTGAGATTCTTTTCACCAAAAAATTGGCCAATATAGCTGAAGATTGCAGGTGACATTGTCATCTTGCCATCATGCATTTTCTCTGGGGATGGCATTTGCTGGAGGTACAGGCCAAAAAGGAGAAGGTTTCTCCATCAAATGCCTTCCCCTGAGCAGAAGCAGGCAGCCTCATTGAGCTCTTCAGGAGAACTGTGCCTGTTCTGTCTGTCACTCAGTCCACAAAGTGTTCCTGCTGAAACTAGTTGTATAGTTATTGCTCCTGTAAATTTCCGTCAGCCAAAGGAGATAAGTCTTGAAGGATGTGGGATGAATTCACCCACAACACACAGATAGATACATACTGAAAAATTTGTAGGATGTGGACAGTTCATTTCCACGGCCTACTGTAGCTTAGCATTTCTTCAGCCCAATAGGCAAAAGTAGATGGTATTATATACACACATTGACTCTGCCCTTTGAGGAACATACCAGTGGGCAGTGTGATTCTAGAGTTTGGTGCCAATGTGCCCAGGGATTTTCCAAGGTCCTCATGGATTTCCACACACTATTTGTGATGGATTGTTTTTGGGGAATGATTAATGAATTCTCTCCAGCAATGTCAACAGTATGTGTCAGGAGTGCTTCCATTTTCTGACTTCCATTGGTCCTTTTAGAGGACTTACCTCCAGACTTGTGCCTTACGCACTTGGAACTACTTTTCTTCTAATCTGGAGCAACCATCTTATGCAATGTCCAGTTCTGGACATGAGATATTTCACTTGTCAGGGATAGTTGTAGTCCCTGCATATTTTTGTATTTGATATTGAAACAGTAGATATGTTGGTACAGACTACTGGTATCACCAGACACATTGCCTAGGCCACATGAGGATGTGGTCAATTTAGGATTTGAGGAATCCTTGTTCACTGGTACAAATGCTGATTTCGTAGGAGACTCATATCCACACTTGCTGCAGTTCTTGGGTCCCAGAGAGGAACAACTATTGAGGTTATTTAATGTTTTTGAGAGGCTTTTTATTGTCAGAATAGAGGAATTGGGTCTCCATGCCAATCTGCTAAACAAGAACCGTGTGTTGCATCGCCACTCACATCAAGAGGGAAGGTGAAACAAACTGTGAGAAGCCGTTGCTGTTATGGTGCTGGATCACCACCAATCATGGTAAGAGATTCCCAGAAGAGCAGTTACAGTTCTTTTGCTAATGTGTTCACAGTTTTCAGCCACTATCTTCAGAACCTGTGTCACTGCTGTACTCTGTGCCCTCCTTTGCTAAACTGGAAGTACTTCAAAGCATTTAGAGGAGGGCTGTGATTGTTGGAGTGGAGAAGCCTTGTTCAGCAATTGTACTGAATAGTTCAAGAATGGCCTCATGTCACAGATGCTGCAACCATGCAAGTAGTGCCAATGGGCACTCAATCTGCAAGGTGTGATGGAACAGGCATAATTTGGTTGCTCAGTTTGTTTGTTCATATGTTATTATCACCTTCTTTAGGCGCTTGATCTGGTCATCATTTCTGTTCTGATTGATCACACAAAGGCGAGGCTTTCTGACACATTATCTGATCCTCATAATGGTTTTCACTTCTTGAGTTGATTCTCAAGCAACAAAAATGCTGGCGCCATGATTACTGGCTAGAACATCTGCTTCCAAAATCGAGAGTTCCTAGGCAGAAATGTTTCACCTTTTATGTTAGGTTTGATTATAAGACATGCAATCCAGAAATAGCAGATGATAATAAACGAACAAGATTGCAGGTGGTGGCATATTTCCTTCTAAGCAATAAGTAAAACAAAAGTTTCATGTTTCATATTGACTCCCAGGTACTGAGTGAACAGGATGTCCCTTTTCATTGCGTGCCATGATGCGCCTTGCCATTGCCACTTGTTTCCCTAATGCAAAGACAAAAACCTTGCCAGTCCCTCCTGCCCCTCGAGCTGTCCGACCAACTCGCCTCACGTACTCACTTGGATCTCGAGGAAAATCAAATAAGACCACATGCTCCACGTCAAATGAGTCCAGACCCCGTGATGCTCTATGTATCACAAACAAACAAAGAGTTAGCTCTAATTTCATCACATAACTAGGCACTTGCAATTGGGTGTTTGCTCTTAGTTCCATTTTGGGTAGCTGATTGCAGTTCACTGGATACCCATCAAAATCAGCAAGTAAAATTAACAGTTGCAGATCACAATTAATTATCAAGTCTTAGCTAGTTTAGGTGACATTCCAAAGCACAGAACCAGCTCAAGACAATGTGGGGGAAATGAAGTTACCTGTCAGTACAGACAAGAAACATGTTTTTCTTTGGTTTGGACTCCAGAAACTGCTGCATACTTTCAAGACGAGCCTGTTGTGAAAGAGCAGCATGGTATGGAAGCACAACAAGCTTGGTCTCATTTCGATCATGACGGGCAAGTGCATTCTCAACCTTACGACATGTCTCAATCTGTCCCACACATGACAGATATTCAGGATTCCAAGGCAGCACAAAAGAAGGTGAGCAGAAAAAAAAAGCCTTACTTCTTCCCAATGAAACATGAAAAGCAAACAATCATGCTTCTATATATATATATATATATAGAGAGAGAGAGAGAGAGAGAGTCATGGAGGAATGAACCTTGTTGCAAAAGACAATGGTTTTGGATACTGGTCGTTCATCCACCAACTGCAACAGTGCAGTCCTCTTGCTCACAAATGCTGCTTCTGGTGTTTTCTCCTCTCCTTCTGCCCCACTACAATCCACCAGAATCTGATTCCCACATTTATATCAGAAAGTAGATCACTCACCAGCAAATAGTTCACACTTTTTTATCTCAAACCCTACGCCTTGGAATCAATCCAACCATCCACCCCTCCATAGCTGGGACTAAGAACACACAGCTTTAGCTTTGTGACTCTACAACAATTTCACCTAGTGCAGATTACAGGGGGGCATTGCTGTTATACCTCCTGGAGTCCAACAGCAGTGCGATGAAGACTAGGTCCCATCAGAGGGACAGAATCTGGATACCTACTCAGCAGGCTATCATGAATATCCACCGGGAGAGTTGCTGTCACATGCACATATTGTACATGTTTGGCTGCTGCTTGCTCCACAGTTTGCAGTACCTCCAAAAACTCCTCATCATCATAAAGAATGTCTACCTCGTCCAACACCACACTGTATATATGTAAACCCAACCAAGGAATGAATTCCTGTCAGTATATGATGCTATATGTAAAACCCTGATCTTAAAACCTCCCACAAGTGTTGAAGAGACAGCTACTGATGATGATGAAAATGGCCATATCTTGACATTGGGTTCAGCATCTTGAGGTTGATTGTTGTATCTGCCATGGAATTCAGGGTGGCCCAATCATGAAGACAGGAAGCTAGCAATGCCACATGTAAATGAAGCAATGAAAACAAAAATCCATCCTCTCTTTCTCCAAACACAAGTTTCAAACTCATTTTTACCATTTATTACCATTTGAGATTGTTGAGTTGTAGGGTGCCAGATTGGAGGTGCTGGAGAAAGCGACCTGGAGTCGCCACCACTATCTCTGCACCTTGCACAAGGCTCTCCACTTGTGTTTTCCATTTAAATCCACCTGTTAAGATGATTGATCGGAATGGGGCTCCCCCCTTTGAAACTGCACGACATACGTTGAGTACCTGTAAGAAAAAGTAAATGAGGATGCATGCACACACACAATATTGTGATTCTTCATTTCTGAATGTTTCATCAAACAAACAGCATGTGTGTGCATTTTGTATCAACTACTTCTCTCCATCAATCAAACGGCAATCAAGTGACTTGGGTGCCGATTTCAAGTGAGGTTCAAGACTTCTAAAATTGACAGGTATGTGTGTTTGTGTGTGTGTGTGCGCGCACTATTTGAAGTTTGTTACTACAATGAATGGGCAGTGGGGTATCCATGACATATACACACCTGGACAGCAAGCTCACTAGTGGGCACAAGAACAAGGACACGGGGCTTTTTGCTCAATGCCTTGGCTGCACCATTTGCCTCTTCATTACGCAAGCTTTGCACCAAAGGAGCCACATAAGCTAGTGTCTTCCCTGAACCTGTTTGGTCAGCAATTATACAGCTCTGCCCCTCCAATACAGGCTTGAATGCCATAGCCTGTGCAATAACAACAACACCATATTTTCAACCCATTTCAATGTTCCCCTCATGGCTCTAAGAAGAACTACAGCAACAAAAAGCATCTGGAGACTCATTATGCAGGTTTCTGAAATCTGGTAAATTTGTAGCTTGGTAAAGACAGCTAAACTACAAATCCTGATCTTAATGACTGTAGTAGGCATTTCAGCCTTGCTGACATTCAATAAACAAGTAGACTCAAACTGCTGACATCTGACACAGAAAGTGGATTGAGTACAGTTTGCCACTTTTGTACCTGGATTGCCGATGGGCGCGTTACTTGAAGTGATCTCAATGCCTTAATTACTTCTTCTGAGGCACCCACATCCTTAAATGATTTTGAGCCAAAGTATTCATCTGTTAGACGGGGATCAAAATTGCTGCGGGCATTCAAGTCCCGCATGCCACGGGGTTTCACCACAACTGTAGCAGTATCATCATCATCACCACTTGCCTTGGAAAGCAGGGGGTGTGATTTGTCTACTGTGCCATTCAGAGTCTCCAAACTCCCCTCGTGCCTCATCACCAGTTTTGCATTCATAGTTTTCAGTGACTCGGGTGGTGGTGATGGTCCTGAACCAAGTTTTCGGTGCGTTTGGATTCTCAAGTCATCAAGAAAACTTGACTTGGTTGCAACAGAAGGTTCTCGATCTTTTGAAGGTCCTTGATGATCCTTTCTGTCCATTTTTCTGTGCCTCTGTGTTTCATCACCCTCAGTGACCTCTATAATCCCTGGGTTCACGGAGCCCAGCCACACATCATCTCCAACCTGCTCAGAAACATGTGACTGTGTTGTTGTTGTTGTCACCTTCACAACAGTTTGTGTCCTAGCTGCCACCAAAGGAGAAATCTTATCAAGTGGTGTTCTCCGAGATTGAGATCTTGACATCATTGCCTCGTTAGTGCTGATGGTTGTTTTCTCCATTACTGAAGAATCATCAGCAACTTTTTGGGTATCAGAATTTGTGCCTAAATCAAAGTCCAACAATGAGGCAGCTGTCCACCTTTCATTTTCTTCACCTGCTACTATTGAGCTCTCTGCTGACCTATAACCTCTTCTTCCTCCTTGGCTGAGGATTCCCTTTGGAGGCCATGATCCTGATTCTGGGTTCACAATCTCACCATCCTCAGTATCACTAGCTTTCTCAAATCCATCATGAGAAAGATCAAAGCTCTTTCCCAGTGAAGAATATTGTCCATAGCTGCCTGCTGTCAAGGGACCCACTGGTGGCCATGGCTGATCAACAACCTCTTCTTCAGCTGGCAAAATAGCAGCAGCAGAATCATGACTGCCAACCGGGATAGAATTTCCAATTCTGGAAGCAGGGATTGTTGCTTCCTGATCTGACTGAATCTCAACATCTTTCTTCTCAGATGTTGTAGTTGTAGTAGTAGCAGTTGATGCAGTAACACTCTCAAGCGAGGAGCCTCTATTGCCACCTTGTGGCAAAGAAGGTTGAGGTTTTGATTCATGGGTAACAGCTTTGGCAACATCAGAAAGTCTTGCTCCAAAATCACGGCCAAACACTCTTACTTTGGGTGATCGAGATACTCTTGTAGACTTTTGCTGGCTCTCTTTCTGCAATTCATCAGAGGGTTCTTCGTCAGGCCCAAGGTTGTTGTCCTCATCAGTATCATAGTCACTGTCTTCATCATCATCTTCTTCCTCCCGATACAAGCCTACAAACAACCAAAAAACCCCCCAACAAATGACACATGAGACCATCATGATTCATTCGCTGGGATACAATTGACTCACAACAAACTTCTGTACTCTCTTTTTGGACAAAAGGGGAAAAGCAAAGCCACACCACAACCACAATCATGGAATGCAAGCTGATGAACATGAGTCTGGATGAAGGAAACAAGGCGTATGACTAAACCCCTGAAAGCTCAAACTCTATGAAATCCTCAAACCCAAGAATGGAGAAGCACATGCATTCTAAGGAGAAGTGCTCTCTGCTTCACTTGCTCCTATGACTTCAACCCTTCCAACAAATCATGAAGAAATACATGGAAAGGAAAACTGTACAATCAGTGAAAGATTAATGTATATTGAGTAGGGTTTTAGAGCATCTGAGAAAAACGAAAAAATGCACACAAGTCCCACAATGAAATTATGTACCTCCTTGGCGAACACCCTTCACACTAAATGCACCTGAAGCACCACCCATGGATGCTTCCATGGCCTTGTACCAACTCTCATCACTCACATCACCAGAAATAGCTGTCTTTGTGTATTCCCATTTGAGATCTGCAGGAGTAGGCACCGGCAATTCCTCATCCTCCGTCCCCCAAACAAAAACCTTCTCCCCTGTCTCATTGTCCACCATTTCATACATGCCTTTGGGCAATCCCTTGTCTGGATATCTCCTTCTATGTCTGGAGGACCTGCTGCTTCTTTGATCTGGATTTACAGAATTCGATCTGCTGCTGCCACGGTAGCTTGCATCATAGTTTGCTTTCAAACTCCCCCCATATCTTCCACTGCCACCACCTTTTGAACTCTTCTTATAGCTGCTGCTGTTGCCACCTTCCTGCACATTTCCATCATCATATCTCCCTCCAGAATTTCCATATCCGCTTGAATTCCTGAAGGTTTTCCTAGAATCCCTAGACTCGTCATCAGGAAGCCCCATCTGCTTGCCAAATGTGTGTCTCTGATGATCCTCAGCTTCCTCTTGGGTCTTTTGTCTATCAGTCTTTTGGCTGAAAGAATAAGAGGGAGAAGAGGAAGAAGAAGAAGTGCTCCTGCTGTAGTGATCCTGAATCCCATTTCTTCTCTGCTTGTCATAAGATTCTTTGTATCTTGCTGGGTCTGTAGAAGAATACCCTCTACTACTACTGCCACTACTTCTTCCACCACCAGCAGCCTGCGAATTTCTGTTTGTTGCAGCAGCAGCAGCAGCTGTGGGAGTGATGAATCTAGAAAGGTTTGTGGAGTGGAATTTGAAGACAAATGGGTTGGGAAGTTGGAGCTGTGACTGCTTCTCAAAGGAGGATGTTGTTGGGCTTTTTCGGAGACCCACCATGAAGAGATTTGCATTGGACACAACAAGAGCTTCACTCATCATTTTTGCTGTTGTTGGTGCTGCTGCTCAATGTTGCATTCCCTTCAAATGCAAGAAAGAAGGGGAGGGAAAAAAAACCCTAAAAGCATTCAACCCGGAGATTTTCTTCCCCGCAGCTCTTGTCTTCCACAGCTCATCAGAATTCCTCACAAAACAAAACCACCACCAACACAACAAAACGAAACAAGTAAACAAGCAAGCAAACAATGTGCACAAAAAGGGTTTCAAGTTGTCACTGCAACTCTACCCGCGGGAGATTACTCCAGTGCACCACCCAACAAATCCTCGGGAAATCTCTCTGGAATGTCATATCCATTTCTCTATCTTTGGCTACCACAAAAGAACTCGGCATCCAAAATACCCATCTCTCTCTCTCTGCTCTAGCTCTGAACAGAAACCCTAAATCATCATACTCCAGATATGTGGAGATCCACCTAATGGGTATCAGAATCCTTGCAGGAAGAAGAAGAAAAGCTGCAAAAACCAAAGCAATTCGCCAAGAACTTCCGCCCAGACAGACAGACAGAAAGAAAGAAAGAAACCCTGAACCCTGAACAACGGTTTTTTAGGGTAGGAAGAATGTTTGGAGCTTTCGGTGGATGTTCGGGTCTCCGAGTCCTTGTAGAAAAAAGAAGAAGCGGCGACAACAAAACAATCTGCCAAGAACCTCCGGACCCGGACGGGCAGATAGATGGAAAGAAAGAAAAGAACCCTAAACCCTGAATAACTGGCTTTTAGGGTTAGAAGAATGTTTGAAGCTTTGGGTGGTCAGTGTTGTTGATGATGATGAGCTCCAGTGGTTTTTCCTGAGATCGACTGTTCGTTTTCGCCGATCCTGGTCGGACCCATCACAAGCTTTTGTGCTTTTGCGCTTCTCTCTCCACAGATGCAATGCAGATTTGAAGGTACGATTCTTCTTCTTCTTCTGCCATTGTTTCTTCTTTCATTTCTTTCTTTAAGGTTTTTGTATTTTGGTTTCAGTTTCTTTGAGATCTTCCCGTTTCATACTCTCCTCCAACTGCTGCTGCACAGAAATCCGAAGTAAGGAGTTCTGATGGGTTTTTCTTTGATTTGCAGGCAAGCACACTGGCAGTGTTGTGTCCCGATTACTTAGTACTGCAGATTTTTGTTGCGGAGGTTTTGCAAGCACCCAAAAGAGAGAGAGAGAGAGAGAGAGAGAGAGAGAGAGAGAGGGGAGGGGAAAAAAAGAAGAAATGGCCGGTGGCGGCCGAGAAGCATACAGGAATCTTTTGAAGACCATAAGCAAGCATGTGACTGCCAAGACGAAGAATCCAGAATTCAGTGCCTTTATCAGGGAGGAGTTTCGGCGACATGCACATCTCAAAGAAGGTGATGATGAGCAGCATTCCATTCAACAGAAACATGCACTTGCAAGAGACTATGCATTCCTTGTCAACAGTGTGCATGCCCACAAGGTATGAATTCAAAATCGAAAACACTCTTCTTCCCTTCGTTCCCATTTTTGCTTCCTCCTCCCTCCTCCTCCAAGTCCTCTCTTCAGTCTTGTTTGCTCCTGACGACAACAACAACAACAAACCAACAAGACCAAAACTTCAGTCTGATATTACACCAAATCTTGCACATGCAGGTAAGGCAGTTTGAAGGCAATGTGGTACAGACAAGAAGGAATTGTTGTTTTGCATATATAGTCAGATCCGCTGGTGCATAGAGACAACAAACCGTGTAGAATTTATTTTTCTTGCTCACAAAAGCATAGAAGATGTAAGTAATGCAGTAGCACCTATGGGATTGAAATGCAACAAAAGTGAAGATATGATGCAAAATGCAGCAGCAGCGCATGGGATTGAACTGCAAAAGAAGTGAAGGAGATACCAATGCTGCAGCTCATAGGATTGAAATGCAAAAAAAGTGAAGAAGGTGAAAAATGCAGCAGCTCTTATCACTGTTTCCATGAGGAAGGAAGGAAGGAAGGAAGAGACATTGACATTTGGGGTGATTTGTTTTTTGCTTGCAGGAATTGCTCATGTCATACAACATAGCTGTTGATCGAGAAGCAGAACAAGCAGCTCGTTTGCAAAACACAGCAAATCGGGTTGGCCTTTCAATGCCCAAGTTATTTGAAGATGAGAGAGAGCCAGGCTTACAGCAGTAGTAAGGAAATAGCTACCTGGCACTTGCTTGCTTCATTCACGCCCCTTAATTACTTATTTTGAGTTGCCCATTCTCATTTTGTGGTAGATGGGGTTGGAGATGATGGTGATTGTTACAGGTGTCAATTTCTTTCCTCACTTTCTTTTCAGCATAGTTTTCATGCACACCCCTTCCTTGTGTTGAGTCATCCATTCTCATGGGGTTAGAGATGATAGTGATCCTAGGAGTCTCAATTTCTTTCCTCCACTTTTATTTTCAGCATAGTTTGAAATGAATTTTGGTCACACCTTCTTTATCAGGCAATTGGGCTGCTAGGTTCAACATTTGCTATATAACCAATCTGCAGAGCTGTATATACATACCTATACATATATCTAGGTGGTTTCTGTTCAACTGTGCTTTGGCAATTGAGTCATTTGATTGTGACCTTGAAGCATTAACTGCTACACACAGATTCCTGTCACACATGCTTTCTATGTCCAGAAGTTCCAAGTGATTTTTGTCATAAGGGAAAACTTTGCACAAGCAAAATGCTAGTGATTTTGGTTCTTGTCCATCAATTGCTGGCAATGTGTCTAAAGAGTTAATAGAAATGTATGAAACACAATTTTTTGGACTGACATGGAGAAAGAGCATATTCTCAATAGAATTAGCTTGCAGTGCCCAATTTAAGACCCAAAAAAGAACCCAAACCATAGTGCCTGCAAATTATGAACAAAATTGCTGCTGTATAAAACTGCATTCAGAAGAAATAATAATCACAAACAAAACCTCAAGCAAATTCCAGTACCCAACAGCAACAAAGTTGTTGGCAGCAAACTTGACAAATTCCTTGACAAAACAGTACTAGGTACCCAACAACAAGCCACAAAGTTGTTAACTTCACACAAAATCCTGTAACAAAAACCTAGTACTACCCAACAGGGACAAAGATGCAAACATAACAAACTCACTAAACTAGATCCAGTACTACCCAACAAGGACAAAAGTTGCCAACTTCACACAAAATCCCATCACAAAAATCCAGTACTACTCAACAGGGAAGAAGTTGCAACACAGACTTCAAAATAAGAAAAATCAATCGCCCACCAAAAGAATCCCAAAAAATCTGGTTTGCTGGTACTTGGGGAGAATCCCAGTGAAACAAAAAATAGTAGTTAAAAAAAGCCTTGAGCATTCCAAGTACTTCACATAAGTGCTAATAATATCCGAATGAGAGAGAGGAAAGGAGAGAAAAAGAGACCAAGAGAAGAGGGTTTTTTGCTTTCTATACATTGACCATAACCTTCTCATACAGTGCAATGAGATCCTTTTTGGTAGGAGTTTTGAGGTGCACAACTTCATCACCAAAACCAGCTTCAGTTAGTTTTTGTTTCAGCTTGGCAATGGTGAGCTTGTGGTAATCAGCAGCAGCAAAAGGAGCATCGCGGATGACAATCTCATTGGAATTATGGCCTTCTCCTTCTTCTTCTTCTTCTTCTTGAATCCCATGAACTTCACTCTGTCCATTTTTTGCTCTTTTAGTGCTTGTTGTCATGTCAATTTCCATGCTTCCATAAGCAGCTGCTGCTGCAGAGGATGTGACTACCAAGTCATCTGAAAGCCCTCGCTTATTACTCCTTGCTGCAGTATTTCCACTGGGCGAAATTGTGGGAACTGTATTATTATCAGCATAAGACTTGAGCTTGGTATCAAGAGCTGTCTCATGGTTACGCACTGACATCAACTGTGTCTGAAGTGCATCAAGATCTGCCTGCACAGTTTGTAGCTGGATTGATAATGCTTCAGCACGATTACTTGCATCAACTTTCGCAGCTCGTTCACTCATCAACAAATTCTCAAATCCTTCCACTGTTTTCGCTCTTTGCTCATGCGACTTAATCAACAGATTTTCCATCTCCAGCTCTCTCTCTTCAAACCGTAGCTCTAGTGCTCTCGCTTGTGCCATTGCCTCCTCTTGACCAACCTTTGCCTGCTCCAATGCCTGGTATTATATCCCCACCCCAAACCCCTCGCACACATTACACACAAAACCAAACTCAATCAAGTATCTGGCTACTTAGTTTTTGTACACATCCGGAAAGAAGGTGTTATATCAAATCGAACACTATGCAAAGGCATACTGTGGCAACTTGAAATTGAAAATCAAAAGATTCATAACTAAAAGAAGAAGGCACATTGACAATCAAAAGGTCTCTTAGGCGCATGCATACCTGAGTCAAATCTGCTCTTTCACGCTCCAAGGTTTGACAATGGCGTTCGGATCGCTCAATTGTAGTAAGCCGTTCAGCAGCTAATTGTTGTGTTTCAAGTTTCATCCTCTCTGCAACTGCCAATTCATTCCGAGACTTCTCCACAGTTTCAGCTGCACGTTTGGCATCCTCTTGAACACTTTTGCACTTCTGCTCCGCTTCCTCCATTCTCTTGACTGCCTCCACCATTCTTTCCTCTGCATAAGCTCTCTCTTGCTGTGCTTTCTCCAGATCCTTCTGGAAAATCAAAGTCGATGATTTCGTGGATTCATAATCTGATTGTAGCTTCTTCAACTCGTCTCTCAGCATCATCAACTCTTCCAGCTGACTATTAGTCCTCAACTCCTGCTCCTGGAAAATACCGCATATACAAAATTTCTAGATTAAAATAAAACCAATACAACACAACAAGAAGTTACATTCAATCCAGACACACCCAATCGCCATTGCAACACCACAAACAACTGCAATAGAAATTACATTGGATCCACACACACCCAATTGCCAGCACAAACAACAGCACTACAAGTCTATCCACACATTTGTGATGATGATGAAAAAATGCACCGAACCTTCATATGTGCAGTTAGGCTTGCAATTGTTCTCTCGCCTTGCTCGATCCTTGCTTGCAAATCCTTCGCCTCCTCTTCCTGCAAAGCCATAGCAAGAACAACAACACCAACAACAACAACACCCAGAACCAAAATGTATTGAGAAGTTGTTGTGAACAATGTGCAAGCTTGCGCTTGCATTCCATTCCCACCCACTGTGATAAAAAATGTTGCAGCAAAACTGTGGGGATGAGCGCCGAGCACATGCTCTCTCTCAAATGGGTCATTTACCTTTCGTGACACAGTTGCTGTAAACTCAGCACGAAGTGTATCCTCATGCACTTGTGCTTGTTTGATTGCCTTGTCTTTCTGTGAAATTGTCCTTTCTATCACCTCCTTTGTCTCTACTGCAACTGCCTCATACTTGCGCTTCCATTCTGCAGCTTCCTCCTTTGCAGATTCTGATTGCTCCTTCATTGCAGCTAACCGAGCCTCTGCTGTACTGCACCGATTCTGCATCAAACACATAATAATAAAATGAACCATTTTTTTCCAAATCATTTCAATCCTTTTTTTTCTAACAATTTTTTTTCTTGCTGCACAAAGAGTGCAAACTATTCACCTGAAGAGCTCCGAAATCAGACTTGAACCTTTCTTCATCAGATCGATGTTGAGCTACTAATTTCTCATATTTGGTTTGCCATTCGGTGCCTTCTTTCTTGGCACTTTCATATTTGGTTACACTTGTCGTATGTCTCTCTTCCAGTGTAGTGACTTTCTTCTGGATGTTTGCATATTGGGTAGCTGAATTCTCTGACAACTTTTGGTAATCACTCATCGAGACTTCATACTGCTTCTTCCATTGTTGTGAATCACGTCTGGCAGCATCTGCTTGATTTGTGGCAAACGCAACTTTCTCTTCCATTAATCTCAGTTGAAGTTCCAAACTGGCATATTCTGCAGCTGCCTTATCCCCCGCTCGCTTCACCAAATCATGCAATGGACCTGCCAAACTGCAAAACAAACCCCAAAGAACTGAATTCTGTTGACCAAAAACACACACACACATAAACAAACAAAGCTACTGACCTTTGACATCAAGTCCCACCAATCCCAAAAAAGACACACCAAGTCTAATTGAAAATTCATTTCACAGCAGAAAAGGGAAGGAGAAGAATCAATCAACATCTTTTGCTTACCTCTTTTGGAGAAACTTTACAAGCTTCTGCCATTTGAAAGATCCAGTTGCTGCCATCTCATACTCCGCAACCAAACCATCGACCACCTGATTCATACATACAAACCCATTGTACAAAATATGAGAAATTCTCACTGTGCCACACTGCGCCTCGACTCGCCAAACCAAACCTCACCTCACCTCACCTCACTCACTTTGTTTAGAAGCGTCTTGTCAGATTTCCACTTACGCTACTTATAACAAAAAAACCTTTTAGTATACTAAAAGTAGGTAACAAGTACGTTTGGAATTGACGAGTTGATATGGTGTTCAAACCCTACTTTTACATTAGAACTTGGATTCTATTATGACTATAATAGGTTATGTGAAAAAGCTGAGAGCACATAAAAGGGAAAAAAAAACCAAGAAGAAAAATGTGGGTAAGATGGACAAAAAGGAGTGTAGTGTTTTGCCTTCAAAAACAAAATCAAAGGGAAGTGATAGATAGTGTGGTGCATTTGCAGAGGAAGAAGAAAATGCAAACAGTAGGTTAAAATAAAAAAGAGGGTGTAATATATTTTGCCTTGACAACAGAATCAAAGGAAGCGTTGGGTGCATTGCAAGCATTGCGCATTCTCTCTTCCATGCTACCCACAGCTCTTAAGCATTTCAGCTCTGCCTCCATCGATATATTCCGCTTGTATTCCTAAAGCAAGAATTTCAAACAAAAGAAATTAAAAGCTTTATATATATATATTACTATTATTACTATTATTATTATTATTATTATTATTATTATTTAGTTCTTTTTTTCTTCTGCATGCACGTATAGCAGGACTTGTTTAAAACAGTAGGCTAGCTATTGAGAACAGATTTTATTTGTTGAAATTGGAACTCAAGCGCTGCCTTTGAAAGATGGGTATGTATATATGACTTCTTGTCTTCTTGTTTTCATTAGAAATTTAATTAATAATAGGTAGAAATAATCTGGCAAAAACATTTTACAGAAAATAAACACCAAAAAAGAAATTCCTGCTTTTTTTTTCTTTTTTTTTTCTTTGCCCATCACAATTGTACCTCAAACTTTTTCTTGACTGTCGAATACAATTGCTGTTCATATTTCTTGCGTGCATTGCCACCGCCTACTGCTTCGGTATTGAATACATTCAATGCCACTTGAAGAGCTTCTTCGTGTGCTTCTTGCAACAAAACCTGAAGAAAGAAAAAGCAAAAAACCCAATTAATGTCCCCACTATAAATTTACTCCACTCCAACAAGGCCTTTGCTTCTTTTTTTTTTCTTTTTTTTTACCTGCAAATTGTTTGCTAATTGGCAACTTCAAAAAATCCAGGGTGATGACTCATACAAAGGATTTTTGGGAAAAAAAAATGGGCGCCAAAGGTGCCAAATTTCAAGGAAATTTCTTTTTGGAAACCACCATATTTAGAGAATAGGTTCCAGTAGGTCACCAAAAATTATATAGCAGGATTCTTAAATCTTTCTACTTTCCTCTCCAACCTATAGCCAAATGTGGCTAATTCCTCTTGTGAATGATCACAAATCTGGCTATTTCCTACTTGTGATCACCAGTGTGGCAAAAACATCAAAAAATTGAAAATTCAATTTTTTATAAATAATAAATAAAAGTAGAACAAAACATTAAAAAACAACCTGGTTAGAATACTTTTGGAATCAAGAGAAATAAAAACAAAAAACACGTTACCTCTTCCGGAGGAGTCGATTTATCAAATGAGTTGATGTAAGTTTCAACTGCCAAGTCATGTGCACGTCTACACTCATTTTCTTCCACATTCTGCAACAAAACAATTGGGTGCTCTGAAAAGGGACCATTCAAAAGTACTTACATTGATCACAGTGCTTTAGGGTTTAAGGTTTAGGGTTTAGGGTTTTAAACTTTGAAGTGACACCCAGTGACAAGAGGCGACAGTAGATACATACATACATACATACATACATGCTCTGTGAGTGTTTTTTTTTTTTTACCTGCCAAGAAGTGGCGATGGTGGGTACAGCTCCGGCGTTTATGGCGTCAAGGAACGATTGTGTAAGCGCTGCAAACATAGGACCTGTGAGAACAATGGATCCCAGTTGTTTTGGTTTTGCTCTCTGCAGAATATACTTTGCCAAAGCATCCATCCCAGAACGAAACTCGGGACGCAATTCCTCCATCTGCACAAAGAAAGAAAGAAAGAAAGTAAGGAACGAAACAAAACAAACAAATATAAATTGCGCCTTTTTCATAATTAGAAATTGAAAATGGGAGGATGATTTACAACAACACCTCAGCTCTAGGAAAAAAACAATTTAATTTCTCCTAAAACTAATTTTTTTCTTCATTTTTTTTTTTTTTCAGTCTAAAATTGCACTTTTCAATGATGATCAACCGCCCGAGTGTTTTTCTTCTTATTGTTCTGAGAATTTTTTAACACGCAAGTCTGTTTCTTCTTCAGCTCATTTCTTTAAGTACTTCATATATTTAGGGGAGGGGCAGGGGGCTAGGGTCTTTGTGTTGGCGTTTAGGGTTTCAGGGTTTTATGGCCTTCAACTGTTGTTGCCTAGTAAGCTGACACTAGGAAGTAGAAATGGGTGTTCTGAAATGTGTGTATACTACTAACCGGGATCTCATCAAGGTGTTGCAATTGTTTCTCTGCTTCCAGTGGTCGCACCAATGTGAAACAATCACGCTCAGGGAATAACGCACGGATTGAATTTCGAATCTACATGCAATTTTCACAAGAAGCAAAGCAAGCATGTAAGCACCACAACCAATCACAGAGCCTCATCAATAACTCAACAACATAAAAATGCAATTTTTGTTGCAGAAAAAACACATGTGCACACCCTAAACCATAAACCCTAAACATCATCATAATAGTGGGTGTGTAACAAAAACCATTGAATTCCATGAAAGAGAGAGCAGACGGGAGAGGCACCATCTGTTTGCAACAGAATTGAACTCAAAACTGATTTCTTCTTTTTTTAATTATTTTTTAAAAATTTGCTCACCTCATTTTTGGCTGCAATTGCCTTCCCAGTACCAGGAAGCGGTTGGAGTGCAGACTCAAGATAATCACGTGGCGTTATCTGTTGTCCATCTTCTGACAACTCCAGGTAAAAATCCTATCACCCATCATAGCAAAGGGAAATTTTATTTTCTTTGAAGTACCTCCTAGGGTTTAGGGTTGTAGGGTTTTAGGGTTCAATTCTGGCAGTAAAAGTCAAAGAATCTGGATATGTGTAGTTAGACTAGACATTTTCAAATCAAATCAAAGCAAAGCAAAGCAAATGTACTCACCCGCAGTAGCCAGACAAACAGTGGAGCAAATTGGCCAAGCTCATTTGTGGATGCTGCGTTTTGTGAAGCTCTCACCCGAATATGCTTTGTCATTTCAGTCACCAATGACAGATTGTCCAACGCTGCCTCATCAATTCCATTCATCTGCAGACGCCCCAAACACAAGACATAACAGGTTTGGTTTTGGGTTTTGGGTTTTGATTACAAAAGGCTTGCTATTGAAATTTGGAGTTCAGAAAGTGAGAAATTTTTGCACCTGATTGTACACAAACATGCTTGACAGAAGAACTGCCAGCGAAAATATTTGAATGCTGTATGTGCCCTGAAAGAAACAAAAAAAAAAAAAAAACACCCATCAATCAATCGAATGATCGATCGATCAATCAAGAAACCAGAAACTAAGCTCCTCTCTTCAAAACAATTTGTTGAATCACTAAAATCAATCATGAAATTCTCGGATGTTTCTCATGTCCAAAAAGCATATACCCAAACCTAGGTTTTTCCCATTGCCAAAAAGCATACCCGAACCTTAGTGTTTATCTTTTTCCATTACCAAAAGCATTCACAAACCTTCTATTTTTGCAATTGATTTACAGAAAGCGCAACACAAATCTAGTCTTCTCATTTTTCTCAAATAATTTACACAAAGCATATAACCCAAATCTAGTTTTTTCATTTCAGCCTAAAACCCGAATGCTTCTCTTGCATTTTTCTTGCACAGAAAGACTTAAAATTTTCACAAGACTCATGAGAGGAGACATTATTATTATTATTATTAAATGGGTAGTAAAGATTAGATTTAAATTAGTTTGGTTACCTGTTTTTTCTGCTTCAAAATTGGTATTTTCTCTGCCTTTCAAAACTTCCAACAACACTACAACAAAACAGACAGATGCAAATTTTGAAAACTGGCACAAGAATGGAAGATGGAAAGGGAGAAAAAAGAGAAAGAGACAGAGAGAGAAGAAAAGATGACTTACAGTCTGGTCATAGGAATCAATGCCTTCACTGTCAAGTAACACCAGACTATATTCACTACCATCTGCTGCTGTGCGCTTGATTGGAGTACTCCACATCCACAAACCTTTTGTACAAGGACGATGAGTTGCAGCCACTTGGAAACCACTGCTTTTCCCCAAAAGCTGATAATTTTTCCAAAATTTCCACCCAAATCACAAGCATTGCTTCTTCTTCTTAGTGCCAGAATCTCCCAAAAAAATAATAGTAACAATAATGATAATAAACCCTAAAAATTCTCAAAAGAATTCAAACACGAGAACAAAAAATGGGTTGCAAGATTTTTTGATGCATATGCAACAAAAGTCATATAACCCGTTTCAAATCATTTTCAGCATGAGACAATGAATGGATCAGATTGGAATTTTTTTCTTTATTCTTTTTTGGGTCTGAAATCAAAAGGCGCAAGCTTTGCAAACTCAACAATGGTAATGAAATAAGTCACATCCCTTGCCAAAAAAAGAGAAAAAAAACCTTCAATCTTCTTTGCAAATGAAATTTTGTTTTAGCCAATTCACAGACCTGGTTCAATATGAAGCTTTTGCCTTGCCGAGCTCGACCGCAAACTGAGACAACACCAAGTGGACCCTTCACCACTTGTAAGGCTGCTACAGCTTCAGGATCCATTTTGAACTTGCCTTTCTCATCACAGTACACTAAGCGAAGTGGTCGTGCTGGACCTAGGACATAACTCTTGGGAGCAGGTGAAATGGCAGCTGCTGCTGCTGCTGCTGTTGTTGTTGTTGTTGTTGCATTACTCTGAACCACATCTGAATACACATCCACTTCCATCTCCTCCTCCTCCTCCTCCTCTTCTTCCTCCTGCTGCTGCTGTTCTTTCTCCACTGTTTTTTTTTCCTTTGTTGCCGAGCGTAACCCAAGTATTTGCATCATCTTGACCAAAAATCAATTAAATTTTCAAGTTTTGGGTTTCAAAGCTTGGTTGTTGGATGCTAATTTGAGATGCTTGAGCTTGGTGCTTGAGCTTGAAGTCAGTCAATGATGGACAAATTATTCTCCGTGGCTGGCTGCTGCTGCTGCTGCCGCAACACAAACAGAAGCTGACCTAGTGTTTGTCAGAAAGAAAGAATTCAAAACAGAAATTCCAAATTTTTCTTCATCTCCAAAATGAAGCTACATTGTCCAAAGACAAAGGGAAGAAGACCATGTATACATCATTTTTTCCTCTTTTCTGGGAAGAAAAAGAATTGTTTAACAAATATTTCTTTTTAAAAAAACCTGAGAATGATCACAACCTAAACACAGAAAAAAAATCTATACAGTTCCAATCACTGAAAGAAAAAGAGTTCGCAATTGCCCACACAAACAAAAATCAAGCAGAAAAGAAACTCTGTTTCTGGGCATGAAAGAAACAAGCAAAATGACATCACTAATTTCTTCTAGCTTGACCCCAGTTGCAAGCTGGGCATCAAGCAAGCAAAAAGAGATCACTAGCTATTTCTTCTAGCTTGAACCTGACACCAGTTGCAAGCAAGCAAGCAAAGAAATTGCAAAACTTTCACATTATTCCAAAACCTTCAGATTCCCCAGTCAACACAAAAAAACATGAAACCACAAAACATGACCCACGAATCTCTCTGGCATTTTGGGTTATCAAAACACAAACAAAATGAGAACAAAGATAACAAAAACAAACCAAACCCCCCAATACCCTTTCTTTCTTCATCAGCATATTCAGAAAACCCAATGCAGACAAATCTCTCTCTCTCTCTCTCTCTCTCTCTCTCTCTCTGTGCCTGTGTTTTGGTATCAAGTAAAACTTAGAAAGAACAAATCACCTGGTAATGGGTGTTGGGTATGTTGTGCTTGAAGAAGAAAAAGAAGGAGTTTTCTCAAGACGACTGCAGCTGAGCAACCCAGTGAGAAGAAGCTGAAGATGAATCTGAAAACCTCAGTAGTAGTAATAAATAAAAACCCACAAGTTGAAATCTTCAAGCTTCTGCAACAAACATGTACAAGAAGAAAAATATTAACACGATAATAATGACTTCCAGCTTACAAGCTTCCAAAAACTAAGAAGCCCAAAAAACACCAAAACACAATACTAAAAGCCTCCTCTTCCCTTTCCCTTTCCCTTCCCCTTCCCTTCCTTCTTCTGGTTCTCTCTTCTATTAGTAACCGAAAACTGCACACTTTCCAAAACAAATTTCTGCTGCAACAACAACAACTGAAACCAAATCAAAGCTCAAAACTTCGATTCAAAACTAGCAAAATTCTGCTACTACTTCTTTTACACTAATTTTTATTCTCATCAAATCACTGCTCTGATTTTAGGGAAGAAGATGATACACAACAACATCTTACTTTGACTAACCATGACCTGAGCAGCAAAATGCTAATCAGCAAAATCTAGTTGTTGCTGTTGTTGTTGTTCTCCTGCACAACAACACCTTTGAAGCACCTCCTCCTCCTTCTCAACTTCATCCGTGATCAATCTAGTCAATGAAGCTCCAAGGCTTTTATGAGCACCACCACCATTACCATTTACCATTGCCAAAAAAAGTTGTGTTTTTTTGTGTGTATAATTTAATTTCTTTTTATTCCTTTTTTTTGTTTTTGTTTTTTTTCCTTACTTACTTTGGGTTTGGCTCTCTTCTTCCTTGCAAAAGAGTTGTGTTTTTTGTGTGTATAATTAATTTCTTTTGATTTTGATTTTTTTTTCTTTTTTTTTTTACTTACTTTGGGTTTGGCTCTCTTCTTCTTGCAAAAAGAGTTGTGTTTTTTTGTTGTGTATATTTTCATTGATTTTTAATTTTTTTTCTACTTTTAGACTTACTTACTTGGGTAAGTTTGATCTCTTCTTCCTTCCTTGCAAAAAAGCGTTGTGTGTGTGTTTTTTTTTGTTTGTGTATAATTAATTTTATTGATTGCTTTTTTAAAATTTTTACTTACTTGGGTAAATTTTGCTCTCTTCTTCATTTTTGTTTTGCAAAACTCTTTTATATGTTTTCCCCATTAATTTATTCTTTATTTCTCTACCAAAAATTTTGACTAGGTGGTTTTTGATGAGAATTGATAGAGTAGGTTCACAAAGTTGCAAACCTAATAATAATTGTAGTCAAATAATAAGATTTGATGAGTTTAATTGAGTATGCAAAACCTAATTATAATTAGAGGCAAATATGTGGATGTTTTTAGCAAGGAAAATTGTCCTCTTTTTGTCTCTACCCAAATGTGGGTGTCCATTGGCCATGTCCAATTAGGTTACAAAAAGAGACAAGAATAGGTACATCTTAGTCTTAGGAAGGGGGGGGGGGGGGTATGAGCCCAGGCCAAAAATGGATGTGGGTTCCTATAGGAAAGGCACAAAGTAAGCACTTTAAAAAAATAATGTATTAATTAATAAGGTAAGAATAATAACATTTTTTTAATGATGTAAATTTGCCAAACTTTTAATTGGTATCCAAAAAACAACAACAATGGTATGTCTAAAATCATGTAAACTTGAGGAAATGAGAAGGAAAGTGAAAAGATACAACAAGTCTTTCTTTTATCCAGCACCATTGCTCCTCAATACCTACACATTTGTATTAGTTGGTGACAAGGTAAGAGAGTGAATTTTTTAATAATAATAATTATAATAATACAAAAGAATGGTAGCCTAACTTTTGTTGGACCAATTAAAAGCTTGTTTGGAAAACCAAAGTCACAAGTCACAACATTTTTGTTTTTTCTTGTGTAGTGAAATGTGGGAAACCCTAAAATGTTTTGTAGAAAGTAGAAAAACAAAACAACCCAAATTGGAAAAACCTACAAATTAGGGTTTACCCATTCACCTGAATTTGGGACTTGGTTTTGAGGGTTTCCCCCCACACACACACCCTCCCCCCCCTCCCAAAACCCACCGCCTACCAAATGGTGTGACACCTGGCAATGACACGTGTCAGTTTCTTTTTCATAAGTGTGTAACCAATAAGTATGACCCACGTGACTTTAAATCTTTTTCATCCAAAGAGGGTCATATTTCATTCATTTCTTTGATTCTCCTACTGGATGAATGGGTGCATCCAACGACAAAATTGGTAGGTAAGTTACATTTGATGGGAATTTTTTTTTTCCAGAAAATGCTGACCAGGTCCCCTTCTTCTTTGAGTTAGCCTATTCCCTTTCTATGCCCTTCTTTCACAAGCGGGAGATGCCTAAGTATTCCAAGAGTTTCATCTAGGGTACTGCCCAAGGAGCAGGGCATTCCCCAAAAAAAATACCCACCCGCCCAAGGCACTTATTTCCGGTATGCCCCACTCCTCAGGTGTTACCCTAATGTAAAGCACCAACCGGGCAGAGCCCAAAAAAAAAAGTCATCCTGTGATATCCACAGGGTATCATGGGAAGAAAGTTTTTTTTATAAAAGTGAAGTGCTCATTGGAGTGGGCATTTGACTTTTCATAAAACCTTAAAACCTACCCGGTCTTTTCTAGTGTATTTAGAGGACACCTTAAAATGCGTCAATAAAAAAAAGCTAGCGGGCTTTTTAAAAAGCATAACACCCATGGAGGCAGGCATTTTATTTTATTTTTTGAAAAGCTCGCCAGTGTTTTTTCCCATTTATACTTGGTGGGTATCTGGAAGTACCCACCGGGTACCACAGGAAAAAAAAACAAATTTTCTTAAATCCTTGAAAATGAGCTCAATGTACAAGAAGAGTCCAAGTTGGTAGTCCAAGCATGTTGCTTCCTTGAGAAATGGAGGCACCCAATTCCAAACAAACAATAATAATCCCCTTGTGTTGAAATCAGGTTTTGAATTGAGTTTTTTCAAAGTAGCAAAAAGAGTTGAATCAAAGTTGGTAGGCTATTAAGCACAATAATAATAATAATAATAATACACTTTTGCTATAAAGTTATCAAAAGATTTCATCACACAAAAAGCCTTGGGTAAACAAAGCCACCCAAGTTCAAACATCCAAAACAAATAGCTATAATAGCTTAGATGCTAACCATAGCATTGAAGTTTCACAAAACTTGTCAGACCACCTAAGTTTGCAAAAACCAATAGAGCCTTGACAAGTACCTAATAATGTAATAGTAGTTAGTACCTAGTTAGTAGGTAGGTAGGTAGTAGTAGGTACCCACCATCCTCAAGCTTGGTTCTTCTCAACAATAGATCTATCTCATGGGGTTTGGCTCTTTGGGTTGTTTCTCTCTCTCTCTCTAACTTGCTTTTCAACCCAATTATGTGGTGTATGAGATGTTGCCACCTATTGGGTACTTGAAATAATTGCCATGCAAAGCTCATTTGTGACACATTTTAGGTTCTCTTTGATAAAGAACAACAACAACTGTAGTGTTGTACACCAACTACAGTGTTCAGTAAGGCTAAGCTAATCCCAGCTTTACACCCAACAGCACTAAGTTACTAGTGCCATAATATGCACTTATAGCATAACACCTAACCTGCTTCCAGAATCCCATGATAGTTATATACCTATTAGGTGGCTGGGTTTCATGTGGTGTTTTCAAGGCCCAGGTAGTTCTGCCAAATGGCACTCCAATGCAAAAGGAAAGGATTTCATTGTGAAGAAGTGACATGAAGATGAGGGTTAACTCCCTCCCCCTCCCCATTAGCCATATTGGCAACCAAAGTTTAGGGTTAGGGTTAAGAAGGGTTTTTTCTTTTTCTTTTCATTTTTGATGAAGCTGAGTCAATTGACATTAAGATGAGGGTTAACTCCCTCCCCATTAGCCATATTGGCAACCAAAGTTTAGGGTTAGGGTTAAGTGGGGGTTTTTTTCTTTTCATTTTGATGAATCTGAGTTAATTGACATTAAGATGAGGGTTAACTCCCTCCCCATCAGCCATATTGGCAATCAAAGTTTAGGGTTAGGGTTGAGAAGGGTTTTTTCTTTTCTTTTCATTTTGATGAAGCTCTATCAATTGACATTAAGATGAGGGTTAACTCCCTCCCCTTCAGGTATATTGGCAACCAAAGTTTAGGGTTAGTGTTAAGATTTTATTTTATTTTTAATTTGAAGAAGAAATGTCAATTGACAAATTAAGATGAAGATCAATTTTGCATTAGTGTATTGACGACTAAAGTTTAAGATAAGGTTAAAGTCTTGATTTTTTTTTTTTTAATTTTGAAGAAGTAATGTCAAGGAACATTCAAATGAAGGATAGGTTTGTGATGACATATTGGTAATTAAAGTTCAAGTTTAGGATTTTAAAGGTTTTTTTCTCATTTTGAAAGAAGAATTGTCGATTAACATTGAAATGAGGGTTAAGTTTTCACCGATTTATTGACAACTAAAGTTTTGTTTTAAGTTTTTTTTTGTTGTTAATGCTTTGTAATCACTACATTGTGGGATTAACAATTTTCATTTGTAAAATTCAAAGTACTGAAATTTCATTGGCAAACTTAAAAAGATTTGAAAGTTTTCAATCTTGCTTGAATTAAAAGTAAAAAAGATATATTTTAATACCTAATTATTTATTTAAGTCCCTTCATTGGTGTCATTGTAAAAATTTGAATTAATTTCCAAAGTAATTATTATTTTTAAAAAATTATTGACATCAGTCAAACTTAACAGGAAACTAAAAATTTAAGAGCCTAATCTTTTTTAGGTTATAAATTTGGTTCAATTAGTCTTGATTGATTAATTTTAGTTAAATCTTTTGCTAAATATTTAATTTTAAGAAAAACAACACAAATAGCGAAGAAGAAAGGAAATTTTGAAATGATTGCACATGGAGTTTTAGTAAAAGAGATTAAATGAATGGGTCAATTGTGTTTGTTGCACAAATTGTCTGGAAATGAGGGAAAATTTTGATGTTGTATTTGGGGTTTTTCCAAACTTCAAATTGTGATTTTTAGGTGGTTAGTAAGGGGATCTAGAGGTCAAAGAATTTATCATAACATGAAATTCACAACCATTATTGGGGAAGGTAAATACAACATCAGCTATGGCATAAAAAGAAAGGATATTGAAACAAAATCAATCTTAGTGCATTAAGACATGGCATCCATCATATAGCTTTTCCTTGGATAAATTATAAGATAATAGATTTCACAATGCTAACCATATAATTTGGCTTGAGATTGATTGTGTTTATTATCTATTCAACATGCATGATTAATACATCTTATGAATATATCATTAATTCAAATCGTTCAAATAATTTCCACTTTTGTCAACTTATGACTTTCATAATTTTGTGGGCTCGTAACTTTTGCATATGGATTTCAATTCAATAACTTTCAATAGCAAAGTTGTAGCTTTGAAAGTAACATTCTAAATGTTGTATTTCATGTTCTAGTCAAAAATCATCTGACCATTTTGTCAAATGTTTTAATAGTTGAGACTCAAATTATTAATTTGACTATAAACCATTCTTGTGGCTATATAATGTGTTTCATATATTTAAATGATTAATGTGACCCCACATTGGGTATTTAATTTTCTAGTGGTTTAAAGAAGGCCCAATTTGGACAAGATTTGGTTCTCAAACCTTTTTTAAAACATTCAAAACATTATGGGCCTCCAACTCCCAAAATGGGAAGGTGTTTAGGAGTATGTGAATCATACTCCCACATTTGTGAAAATGTGATTAAGTCCTAGGACACTTTCTTGACCCATTCCCCCAGCATGCCTTAGCCTTGGTTGCAACCCCAAGGCTAAGGTCATGACGTACTAGGTAATAATTAATAATAACTAGGTATTAAGTAGTTGTTAGGTAATACCTACTATCTAATTACCTAACAAACCTACTTAACTATGATGAAAATCTACATAGCCACAAATCCACCTATTTAGTAATAATAAATCTACTAAATATGTAATATCTGTTATATTTACCTACAAATTATTAATAATGTCCACTACCTAATTATAGATTCACCTTTTTAGAAAAAAATAAAATATGATTGCATTTATGTAATGACCTAATTTATCATAAATTAAAATGGTAGTTAGATGTTTAAATTTTTATTTTGTGACCAAACATGTCAAGGGTTTAATTCCTTCCAATCGCATTGACTTACATGACTACATAGGTAATTGAAATAAAGAATTGTGATCCACTAGTAAAAAGATATCACCAAGTTCATTAAATTTTTCATTAGGTTATGGGTGGAATTAAACAATTTCATTAGATGAAAGATTTAGTGAATTCATTGTACCCTCTAATGAACGAGGAATAGTTTTTACCTACATCTAATGATTTCACTAATGCTTGGTCTAAGAGGAAATTTACACATGGCAATGGAATTATGTGATATTTTAGATATTTTTAATTTGAATTATTATTATTATTAGTCATTTTTTAAATCATACAACATGTATGCAATCAACATATGGCATGAATATGGTTGTTGGTATCAAGGTTTGAATCATGATCTCTTTGGAAACAAACCATTTTCTCTGCCAACATGTTGTCATTTGACATTTTGATTAAAGGCATTACAAATTAAACATATTACAATTACAATAATTATTTTTAGAAATCAAACTTTGACATTTTATTTTTTTGGGTATGTTTTTAAAATTAAGCAAATGAGAATTCATTGTTGAAGTTTTGTTAGGTTCTAGACATGTATAATAAATAAAAAAATTTAATGTTCACAACCATTTGAATGAAAACACATTTTAATCTGGTTTTCTAATAATAATTCACAAAATATATTTTTCCATACGAAAATATGTTTTGACAAGTTGAAATCTTTGCAAAATAATTTATGACTAACATAAATAAATATTAATAATTTTTTTAAAAATTTAATTAATATAAATTGGTTGCTACATGTTAATACTCAGACACACCCACACACAATAAATTATAATGGTATGCATTATATATAATAAAATGTGTTAAAATATATATGCATTTAACATACATACATACATTCAATAAAATTATACATAATCACAATGGAATAAATGGATTAATGAAAAATTATAAACTTTTGTCCAAGATTAAAATAATAATTTGAATAATACAAAATATTGGTTTTAATTAATTACCTCGATGAATCACTTCCACTAAAGGTAGATACAAATGATTCAAGTTTCACCGAATATGAAAGGGGCCAAAAGTATGATGACATATGTGACTTAAGGCCCCATAGTGAATTAAGTTCATGAACTACACCCATATTTCTTATTAGTGCAAATCAAGCACAATCTTGTTAGTTCATTTTCAAACTTTTTTTAATCCACAAACATTCGAGGATTGCTTAAAGCTCTCATGAATTTGTGAAGCCACACCTTAGTATCTCAAAATTTTCAAAATAAAAACACAAAAAATTCTCAAGTTGTTATAACCTCATAAGTACCACTTTAATTAATGATTGAAAACCAGCTTTAGATTGATTTGAAAGTTTTTAGCTTTTGGAAATGTTGATGATTACAATTCAACCATTAATAATTTTCTAGGAATAAGTTTACTCATGAATGGTGGCCTTAGGATACATCTTTTTGTTGTTTTGAAACAAAACATTGTAACAACAAGACAATCATAATTGCATCTTGATATCTGAAAATGCTTAGACATAGTATGATACTTAAATCCTTTGCAATTATTGTTGTTTTGTTGTTGATTTTTTTAATGTGTATAGTCTAGGGAAATTTTTGGGGTTTGTCAATTGTTGTATCTATTTTGGTAGAATAAATTACAAAGCAAAGGAAAAAGGGAAGAAAATGAAAACATCAATACAAATGTATCAAGTCTATTTTTTTATTGCAAAAACAAAATCTAAGCTTAACACATCTCCTTATGACTCCATGAACCTTCACTAATTGCAAGTTCATTGGATTCCAATTGTTGTCCTAAAGACCTTCCCAAATACCTCTTTTCTACTTCTTTTCATCATCCTACAAGTATTATATTAAATTATTAATATATAGAATGTCACATCCATAAGCTTGAAAAGATGAACATGGCACAATAATATTTCATATCATGATCAATCTAGGTTGTGTCAAGTCTAATACAAAACAATTAACATGTAATATAATCATTATCAAATCACGCCCTAATTTATAACAATGAATTAAAGTAGCACCTAAAAATTTCTTAATCATTAACTTGTCACCATAGATGCCAAGGGCTAAGGTAGCACCTAAAAATAGGTTATAATTGGTGATCTACTTGACTAGCTTATCATAACCATAACTAATTTTGTCATCCTATAATATTACATCACACATTATATGGACAATATTTAATTATGGCATAAAACGTTTATGTAGCTACATTTACCCCAAAATTCATTTTAGATTATGTCTTTGAAATCAACATATTTGACAAATCAATGAAAATATTGTTTACGTTGTCATGATTAACACGATCATGTCATTTAATTCCATTCAAATTCATTTGTAGGTCTCATTGACTTCAAAGATGAACCTTTTGACCTTATGTTAGTTGTGACATCTACTTTTTTAATCAACATCAAACATAAGGTCTTATTGGTACACTATTAACCTACTTGTACAAGGCAAGCCGTCACATGGACATGGAGCCTGAGTGTAAAGCACAAAGTCAAAATATGGAGCTTAAAAGGAACATTACTTTAAAATAAGGGAAATTGAAGCAATTCACCAACCACAATGTCCATGAATGTTGGATGATTAAATATGGATGAAATATTTGATACATTCATCCAATGCATGGATGAAAATTTCAATGCATGGGCATATATTGAATTTTAAACAGACACAAACATGCAATATGGCATTTTTCATTTTTGATAGACATTACAATTTGTTTATTATTTATGATGTGCAAATTCAATCTATGACCATGAAGTTAATGCAAATTTTTGAACATGAACATTTTACTTCTAAACTCCATTGACATCAAATGGCCAACTAATATTTATCAGATGTTGATGTGGTACATGAAAGATGAGAAAACAACATTTGTCCCTAGCATTGCAACAATTTTACCCAAGATGAATCTCTCATTCCAACAACTTTTTGACTTCACTGATATTTAATGTAGGCTAGTTAATTAAATCATATGTCTTATGATTGCAAAACATCCTAGTTCTGTAAATGAAATACAAATATTTGCAAGTGACAAATTTTCCTTTTTTCTTCGAACTTGTCAACATAGACACGAACTCAAAACAAATACAATTAAGGATCACTCCAATTGTCACTTCATATATATGTCATAGACATGACACCACCATGAGACTCAATAAAGTAAACGTGCCCATACCCAAGAGCATGAACATCCTTGACATGCAAAATAATAATCAACGACTAAATTTCCCAAACAACCATTTATTATCATGGTCATTTCTAGGTGGAACACGATGCAAAACTTTTTTGTCACGTTTTGAAATTGGTATGTCATCTAGATTTGGATTTCCAACCCCAAGTTGTGCAACATGTGCACACCTAGGAAGACAAAACTCAACTTCCTCAAAGGATGTAACCTCCATGTGTGTGAATCTTATATTAATGAAAATTGGCCACACATTTGGAACTTGAGGTTTCCCCTTCATAGAATCACAAACATCACCCACTACAATCAATCCTTATCATCAGGGCAAAACCGTGTTCACTTATACCTTGCCTCTTTATTTATTACAGGTTTGAACCATTTATACAACACAGGGGTTAGGGTGTAAAATTGACATTTTGTTATTTTGGCCTCACATTCATGCCCTCTTTACTAGATGGTTGAACAATTCACATGTGAATTTGCATTTGTCCTTGCATGTGGAAGACCTCCTAGTTGCATGTGGTCTCAAGAATATTTGAGGCTTCCCAACCATGGCCGCCTAACCTTGATTGAAATCCATGCTGGAAATGGGATCTTGAAGATTCATGTGTAGAGGTTTCCTACATACTAATAGAATCTTATTGTGATGGCACAAAAAAATTCATTTTATCATGTTGATGTAAATCTTGAAGATAACCTATCATGGTGTTAAGTTTTCTCTTACAAGACCTAAATCGTTCTTCACCTTCCAACCCAATGGACCTACTATGCATTAAACTAGCAAACACAATATTTGCAATTGCACGTGCAATTTTCTTTGGATCACCAAATATATGTGCAGCTTTTAATTGCAATTGGGTTTGATATGGTCTTGTTCTTTTTAATTTACCCATCAAATGCATTCTATAACAAGTTTGTTGCTCCAAAGCCCTGATCAAGTCATCAACTATGGCATCAAAAAAATCCTTGCCTTTTTTCCTAGATTGTTGTAGCCAAGTATTATGAATTGTTTAAAACAAGTTACAAATAAACATTTTGGCATCCTCATCAATTGTCAACCCCTATACACAATAAGTGGAAAATTCAAAAATGACACGCACTAACTTCATAACATTGACCATGTGGCATTTATTAATTTTCTAAACTCAACAACTTGTTGATTTTAACAAGCAAGTATGGATTAATTAGGAAATGAGTAGATTGCAAAACGAAGTACTTGAAAGCAAAGTTCCCCCATTAATAAATTCAAAAATACCAAAAGGTTAACTAGTGGTTGAACTTTTCAAGGTTTGTCCCTATTGCCACATCGGTTGAATGCCACCGAGACTCGACAACCTCAAAATTTGCATTTGTTTCATTAAATGTTTTGGAATTCTTATAATTGTTACAAATTCCCATGTGTTTTGCTCTCAAATGAGGCACCCGAATGAGTCTAATATCGTGAAATTTCCATAGACCGAACCCAATGGAAAAGACAAGTTAGTTATTTATTAGGCAATGGTTGGGAAAGGTCTCCTTATGGGCCAAACACAATTTGCAAAACATTCTAATTCGCTTGAGCACTATTTACTATGAACCCTTTGAATTGTGGCATATGAACTCCATTTGTTTTCATGAACTTCATAAAGGGCTTTCCACATAAGAACTTAAGACTCCACATCCTCCAATTGCATGTCACATATTGCAATTGTCATGACCCTAGCATAGTTTGGGTCATAGACATGGCATGCCATGCTACTCCAACCCAAAACATGTTTACAATGGTTAAACATCAACCATGTTCTCCACCCAGTTGTATATGTGCAACAAGATCAACCCCATGCCTTTCACCTTTTGTGAACATTTTGAACAAGTAAAATTTTGGGAAACCTTGTCTAGGGAAGACATTATCTTGGATGTAATCATAGGGACAATTTTTTTTAGTTCAAAAATGTTATCCAACAGGCCATGTCCAAAATTTCCATGTTGAAAGGATGAAAAAAGATTCTTGATGTCGGGTGAAGAAAATGTAGAAAATCTACCCATCAATCCATGAAAATTGGCCCTTTGTAATTTCATTGTAGGTGTTTCACTAAAGACAAATAGTTCGTGGCTCAAAAATGTTTTACTAGCAGCCAAAGCAATAGCTGAAATGGTTGCACGTAGATTATTTTCCAGTTCACGCCTCACCAATTCCTTTGTAATTTCAATCAATTCATCATAATCACCACTTGACATGAGATGATTGTGCGAACCAAAATGGATGCAAGCTCTAGTCATATTAAGCAATTTGTGCACAACATAACGGATCCTAGCATCACAAATCAAAACACATAAAGGGGGTGTGTTACAAAATCTATATCTACAATTGCGGAATGCAGAAAAGGGACATGTATGGGCAAAAATGCATTATCTGTTGCACCTTCCTGATGGACCTCAATGGGTTTTCCATCTCACAACAAACTTGGGCAATCCTCCACCGCATAACTCAAATGACCAACACAAGCGATTCACCTAAAATTCAATCCATAATTTTTTTTTATGTGGGTGGTTTTCACCACATACCAAGGGTGGACATCATGTTTCCTATCCATACCTTGCATTTGCTCTACCATGGTAGTTGCCATAGTTTTGGGAAGAAGTTTGAATAAGATGTTTCCATTGAACTCTTGAGGCAAAAAAAACACTAAAACAATATTGATGCTATTAATTCAAATTGAGTATTTTTTTACTAGATTTGATAGTAAAAAAAACATTTTTTTTAATAATGTAACATTTACAACATCTCCAAGTTGAGCTACTTATTCTATTGGTAAACAATTGGATGCATGTTTAGACTAAAGGACCATTGCTATATTATTTTTGGCATATAGGTTCTTTAGTTGGCACTTTAGTTGGCACATAGTCAATATGTTGACTAGTGTTCAACTATTTTGGTGAGACCATACATGTATGGATGATGCAATGGACCAAGGGATGGATAAAATATTATAATCTTGTTTGTAACTTTGTTACAATTGTTTCTTTCAACTAGGCTAAATAACTAATACATGGCTTTGCAAAGGATGCAAAAGCTTACTTGACATTTTAACAAGGCTACAATTGTTACAAGGTACCATACAAATATGACAACAATCAAATATTCCTTTGTGCCCATTTTACGTAATTTGGAGTTGTATGCTTCTTATTGTGCAAGGAAAAAAATTATTAGGGTGAAAGCACGTTACAAGGAGGGCCAAATTGTTATCACATTGTATTTGTTTTAAGGGTCCCATGTTTGAACTTCAACCATGTCATTATTATGAAGGTTTTCACAATATTTTTGCACAAATAAGTCAAATTCCAAAGAAATTACACTTTTTAATATAATATGATGTGATGATAGAATATATTTGTGCCAAAACTATATACATTGCATCATATTAAAAAATGAAAATATATTCAAAAAATGTTTGAAATGATTTTGTCTTTATGAAATTTGTAGTATCTATTAAACATTGTGATTCCATATGATTAGAATAAATTTGTGAACCATGTGAAGAATTCAATCATTATCATATCACAAATGGGTGTTTTTGGGGGCAATGACCACAAGTATGTGGTAAATTAACATTTTGACAAACTATCACTTTCAAATGGAAGATGACAAGATGTGTGAGGTGAGTCATTTTTTAAATTTTTATTTCAAACAGTTTTTGGTTGATTAATTCAAACCTAAGCCTATTGTAGCCCAAAAATAGAAACAAACTTTATAATACTATATATACCATAAGTATATCCATTATTCCTTGAATTTAATTTAATCATTTTCAAATAATATTAAATATTAGTAACTTTGTGAAAATCAAAATATCAAGCCCAAACACCAAAAGTGAAACCCAAAATTAAATGCAACACGTTTTGCATAAATATATGTTACATACATGCTATGCAAGTGCCGAAAATGGCCCCCTTGTAGTGTGTTTTCACCCATTGATCTTATAGAATGTGATACATCTCCAAGTTACAATGAGGTATCATACTTGTCTCATTATATATATTGTAAGATTTGTATGTTGCCTACACCTTGGCCTATTAAAACCTTTTAAAAAAGCAGCTATCATCCCCAACGAAGTCTGAACTACATGAACATTCTTGAATACATCATGTGAAAACAAGTCCAAGTAAGGAAACATTTGTAATCCAACCAAGGCTGGAACTATAGTTGTTTGTGAATGTGTGTTTCATATTTGAGAACTTTTTAGTACATGTTAATGACCACCTCATGGACTTGGTTAATACTACCCAAAAATTTACAAAAATGCCATGTAGTTCATTAACACATAAGACAACAAGGGTACACAAGTTTGTCCATCCAAAAGGCATGCTAGGAAAATCAAAAGCACCACCATTCATGGTACATAATAATTAGATCAAGACCCCTATCCATCCATGCTACAAGAGGTGGCAATCGACGATTGACCATGCTTAAGACAAACTTTAACCTAACACATTTAAGCTTCATTCGAACATCATTTCATGGTCTAAAGACTCTTCCTTGCTACTTATCTTTGAATATTGCCATCAACTTTGTAACCAAATATATTTAATTAGCAGATTTGTATAACATACATATATATTTTACATAGATACATGTCTATTAAAGGAATTTGCATGAATCCCTTTGATTTAGCAATAGATGCTAGGAATGAAAATATGCCAAAAATAATAGATTATCAATGGTTGAAATGTCACCTAAAATTGAGTCAACTATTGAACCACAAAATCTCCACACAAAAAATAATTAACCTAGATTTTTGCATCATCATAAAGGAAATCTAGAACTTTGCCTTGACATTTAAGGGTTAATTAGAATTGGAAAATGTACTTATTCATGTGGATGCTCCACACAAAAAGTTGTGGTGTCTAGTGAGGTTGTCATGTGCACCTCAATTAAAACATGAACTATTTGGGTGGAATTGATTTGGTCCTTGGAATACATGTTTCAGCCTCCCCAAAATGAACCCTCATTTTAAAATCATGAAAATAAAATATAGTTGCATTGAGTGGAACAAGGTAGACATAATAAAAGAATGCAAAGATACATAACACTACCTTAGCACCATGTAACAACTATGTCCGTTCCCATAACTTGCTAAGATTTGCTTGCCAAGATGAAGAATCACTAATGAAATACATGACAAAGGCCAAAAGGACATGTGGTGAACCAATTATAATCACCATTGTTCGTAGTAGCAAAAACAACCAAGATTGTCTTGATATTCGTCAATGGGCAAGTGAAGAGGGACATGGGCATAAACAACAAAGCTCAAACCAATGAGACATTAAAGACAAATGATATAAATAGAATAAAATTTAATTGGAAAAAAAGACATTGTTATTAACTTGTTTTCATTTTATGTTAACATGTGTAAAAGGTTTAAAACCTCACAATACAAGAAGGTGGGACAATGGATGAATCTAGGCTTCCAAACTCTTAATGTAACATTTTTTATACTTGTACAATTATGCAAGGCCATAACACTAATTAATTATTCCATTGCTAACATGAAGACCAAGATTCAAAACATGTCAATGAATTTATATATGGCACAATTTTGTTGAATGTAAAATAATGTGGAAAATGGTATGACAAATGTCAAAGATAGTATTTGACAAATTTGACATTCTATATAGATTTTACAACAATAAACCTCCCTCATTCCATCATTGACAATTTGAGCATGAAGATCCAAAACAAATATCAATATATTTTAAAGTTATCATTTTATAGTCCAAAGATTATGATCATGGGGAGATGTGATCATTTTATTGACAATGTGAGACCAAGATCCAATACAAGTTTCAATATGTTTACATGCCACCATTGTAAACTTTTGTGTTATTAAGGGTTAGGGGACTATTTGAATCTACAGTCAATGGTCTTCACCCTAAATCAAAGAAACAATTTAAAATAATTGCTTATGATTCTTTGTATAATTCTATGATTATGTGAACTAATTGATTCGCTCACAATGTGAATACCAAGACCTAAGACAAATTATAATATTGTCACTTATGGCACTAGGTACAATGGAATGTTTGTGGACATTATTTGATTCTCCAATCAACAATGTGAAGACTAAAACCCAAAACAAAGTTTCAAAACATTTCCTCATGACACTATGCATAATTCTTGGATTGGGTGAACTGTTCAATTCCCTCATCAATAGTGTCAAGGTCAAGAACGTAAATAAAATACAATGGCATATGACACTTTATACAATTTTGCAACTATGGGTGGCATTTGGTTAATATACCATCAATAATGTCAATACTTAGATCCAAACCAAAATTCAATACTTATAGCTTAACATTGTGCACATTTATTTTATCATAAGGGCAACTAGTTCATATTTCATTAACAATGTCAAGACCAAAATCCATTAAAATAAACTTTCTTATAGTAGGCTAGAACCTCCTTTTACAATTTTGCACTATGGTTTTTACATGATTATACCATTGATAATGTCAAGACTAAAATTCAAACCAAATTTTAATAGATTTATGCTTGGCATTGTGCACATTCCTTTGACAATAAGAGGTAATTGAATATTTCATCAACAATGTCAAGACCAAGAAGATCCATTAAAATAAATTGTCTTGCATTATCTTAAGGCGTCTTTTTATCAATCTTGCAACTATGGTAATTACATGATTATACCATCAATAATGTAAAAACTAGGAGGGGAAAATAATAATTTTGCATTAGCCTAAGACATTTTGCAACTATGGGAATTATATGATTATACCATCGATAGTGTGAAGACTAAAATCCAAAGCAAATTTTAATAGATTTATGCTTGAAATTGTGCACATTTTCTGACAATAGTATCTATTTGCATACCTATTTGCATACTTCATTAACAATGTCAAAACAAAGATCTAAAACCAAATTTCTTGCATTAACTTAAAACATCTTTCTACAATTTTCCAGTTATACCATCCATAATGTGAATATTAAATTCCAAACCAATTTTTATAGAGTTATGCTTGACATTGTGCACATTTATTTCATTGTAAGGAGCGTTTGAATATTTCATTGACAATCTCAAGACAAAGATCCAAAACCAAATTTCTTACATAGGCTTAAAACATCTTTTTACAATTTTCCAATTATATTATCAACAATGAAAATATTGATAACCTTAAAACCAATTTTTATATATTTATGCTTGACAATGTCCACATCTATTTTATTGCACTACACCAAAATGCATCCTAGTTCACTTTGAGTTTCAGTAGATTTTGAGTGAATTTGGACATTTTTACCTGGTGAAATTGGTTAACCCCCCTAATGAATGGGAACTAGTTGCTATGAACACTGAATTGTTTCACTAGTACCTAGTGAAACAAGGTTATTGTCAAGTGAAATACAAATTTATCAAGCCATTCACTTGTTAGTTAATTAACTAACCAACAAGGAATTCAATTAAAATTAAATTATCTAATATATAATATTATTGAAAATTTCACGATTTTCAACCTATGATTTATTGACACGTATCATTACCTAGGCTAGGTTAAAAACCTAACCTATGTAGGTAAGCCATGTAATAAACCTAGGCACCTATTCTAGAAAACTAGATAAAAAAATATTCGGTCAACTTACCATTGCTGACCACACACAACATCACTTATAAGGTTTGATCATTTGACTTTTAAAATGGAGGCAAACACCGTTACCATCAAACCAGCACACTTGTTATGAAAATATGTTACATTACATTTTATTTATCAAATACTTCATTTTAAGCATTACAAAAACATAAACTTTGAAAATTCATATCTTATTGAGATTTTATTCAAATGAAATGATTCAAGTTTACTTTGTAAAAAAATTCAATAATGTACATAATTACATTTATTTCCTTTTGAAAGTGTAAAATCATTTGAACAAAAAAAATTTGAATATCATTATTCAATAACATTTCAATGACCATTTTTTTGAAAAAAAAAAGTTTAATAAATGGATAAGATTTTTGCTAATATAATAATATTACTTATTATAAGCTACTTTCAATTATTATATGGCTATTTTTCATTAATTTAAGTTATTTCACCTTAGGCTACTTTTGGTTATTCTAAGTTACTTTTGGCTATTTTAGTTTATTTCACCTTAGGCTATTTTTAGATATTGTAAGTTTTTTTGGTTATTTTATGTTTTTTTGGCTATTATAAATTATTTTGCTCTAGGCTACTTGTAGTTATTATAAGTTTTTTTAGCTATTTTAAATTATTTCATTTAAAACTATTTTCGATTATGTGAAGTTATTATTGGTTACTTTTGGCTATTGAAGGTTATTTCACCTTATGTTATTATTGGCAATTCTAGGTTATTATAAGTTATTTCACCTTAAGTTACTTTTGTCTATTATAAATTATTTCACCTTAGATTATTTTTGGCAATTTCAAGCAATTATAATATATGGCTATTATTATTATTTTATTAGGGCTATTGGTGATTATTTATGGCCATTGGTACCTATTCTATTGGTGGCTGTTAATGGTTATTAGTGGTTATTATATTAATGGTTATTGGTGGCTAATCTATTAATGGTTATTGGTGGCTAATCTATTAATGGTTATTGGTGGCTAATCTATTAATGGTTATTGGTGGCTAATCTATTAATGGTTATTGGTGGCTAATCTATTAATGGTTATTGATGATTATTCTATTAATGGTTATTGATGATTATTCTATTAATGGCTATTGGTGACTATTCTATTAATGGCTATTGGTGGTTATTATATTGATGGTTATTTTATTAATGGTTACACTAGAAGAAAAACATGTATTTTCGACTGCTCTTTGCGACTAAATTTTAGTCGCAAGAGACATTTTGCAACTAAAATCCTTTTAGTCGCCTAAGACAAGTCGCATGTGAAAACTAGTCG
>Ga0116231_10002063_pt1 | contig 42001 bp, 30 predicted proteins | sample S1TSphgellanicum_2_FD_89695 | JGI IMG/M metagenome (GOLD analysis project Ga0116231, IMG submission 89695) | Host-associated microbial communities from peat moss isolated from Minnesota, USA - S1T2_Fd - Sphagnum magellanicum MG | ecosystem: Host-associated > Plants > Peat moss > Unclassified... | reverse complement strand
GACCACAAGAGGCCTCGCTCGATATTCATATTCTGGAAGGTGAAGATGTATTCGTCGCCGATCAGCGCCGGCAACGCGCCGACCTGGACCGTCACATCGGCCGACGGGGCCAGCTTGATATAGGCCACAGGCGCAGGCCCAAACGTCAGGGCGTTGGCCCGACTGGCGCGCACATAACTCGTGCCTAAGGTAGGCAGCGAATAGGCGCCCGCCTGGACATAGAATTGCACCGGCCCGCTCGTGGTCTGAAGCTCGACCTGGGCGTTGCTGAGGTCCAACAGGCTGGCGCCGTTGCCGGGATAGGCCAACGGCGCCGTGTTGCTCTGGGCCAACGCCAGACCGGTGACCTGGCCTGAGACATAGATCTTGCCGAGCGGACCGCCGCTGACACTGTCGGGCGTGGCGTTCGCCGAAAGCGGCGCTGTCATGCTCGGCATGGCCAGGGCGTCGGCGTGAGCTCGCGCCGTGGGCAGGAGCGCCGCGACAGCCAAGATGGCGCCGATAACGCCAGCGTGGAACGGCGCCAAAGGCCGTGACGCCGAAGCTTGCGCTGGAGCCGATGAAAATGGGCCGTGTCGATCCATTTTAGCTTACCTTTGCCCCTGTATGACCTTGCGGCCGCTAACAATAAATTATTTGAAATGTTCAGCCTGACACTTGAAACCAAGTCTAAACATGTGTTTACAAATGCAGTTATACCTCAGACAGGTCGATAAATCGTGAATCGGATATGAATAAAAAATAAACACCGCGTAACCAAAATATTAATGGGGGAATCCTAATTCTTATAAGTCCTTTTGTGTATAGATGAGCCGCAATGCAGTCCCATTCAACGTAGCAAGAGGCGTGTAGCGTCTGAAGTGTCGCGCGCGAGATCGGGCGTAGGCGCACGTGTGTAAGCGGGGTTGGGCTCCGCCAGAGCGCGGTCCGAGCCAATGCGGTCAAATCTCTGACGCGCCTGCACGCTCAGATCGCAAGCGTGGTGTCGGAAATCGCCGCCTTTGCTGAAGAAGAAGCGGTTGGGCTGCGCGAAGTTAACTCTGCAGTAAATCAAATCGATCAACGTATGCAGCAGAATGCGGCCATGGTCGGCGGCGGTCGCCCGGCCGCAACCCCCGACGCCTCCTGGGAGGAGTTCTAAATGACGAACGCCGGCGACAAATCTACCCTGCTCAAGAGCCAGGGCTCAGAGCTCCTCTCCGTGCGGATCGGCGAGCAGGAATTCGCGCTCGACATCATGTCGGTGCGGGAAATCCGAGGCTGGATCGCGTCTACGCCCCTGCCCCACGCGCCGCACTACATCAAGGGCATGATCAACCTGCGCGGCGTGATCCTGGCCATCGTCGATCTGGCCGAGCGCTTAGGGTTGCCGACGCGGGAGCAGGATCCGTCCTCGGTGGTGGTGGTGGTCGAGGCCGGCGACCGGATCGTGGGCCTGGTCGTGGACGGCGTTTGCGACATCATCACCGTGACCGAGGATATGATCCAGAGCACGCCCGAGGTCGGATCGGCCTCCTCCAGCCAGATCGTTCAGGGCCTCCTGACGCTCGACGGCCGGATTGTGAGCATCATCTCCATCCCCGCCATTCTGCCGGAGAGCCTGCCGGAGATGATGGCCGCCTGATCTTGCGGCCTCTCTATCAGTGGGGGGAATTTGACTGGGTTCACTGAACGTGGAGACCGGTCATGTCGTCGTCCACCCTGAATGTGCGTACGCACTCACTCGCAGCGCTGAGAGGGTGTCCGTTTCCCACCAGGAACGCCCTCGCGGATCAGCTCGAAAAGGCAATGCGCCGACCTCATTTATGGTGCGGCATGTCCGCTCACTCTTAGGTATTCAGAGCGGCCGGAGCGACCCGCAGAGGGTCTGGAAGGCGGCGGGTCTACCGCTTGACCGCTGACGGCCGCCAAGCGGCGCGAGCCTAAAGACTGCGGAGCATTTAAGGGTTTGCCCGAAATGACAAAGGGCCGCTTTCGCGGCCCCATTCACGGACGTAGCTGGCTTGTCATCACCTTTGCTACGCCCGGCTTTCCCGAGGGAAAGTCTCGCAAGTCCCCGAGGGGTACATCCCATATTTAGGCCAATGCGCGTCAACCCGCAAGGTTGACGAATTATGGGGGCGGCGCGGTCCCGACGCCGATCAAATCGAGCGCGTGGGCCACTCCAATCTTGATTGCCTCGAAGTCCGCCGCCGCCATCTTGGGGACCATGTATTGTCGTTTCGATCCCTTGACCCGATCTAGCCGGGCCAGCGCCACGGTCGCCACCATGTCGCACTTGGCCCAGCAGATCACCCCGGCCTTGGTCGGCAGGGGATTGGTCGCAAGCTGGTGGTGGTGGTACTCCAGTTTGTCCGGGGCCGTCGTGGATAGGGGAACAACCGTCACTAGGCCCCGGCTTGTCCGATTCCGCGCCAGGACCACGACCGGGCGCACCTTCACCATTTCCGGCGCCACGTACCCGGCGAAATCACACATCACGACATCGCCCGGGCGCGGCTGATAAAGTAGCGGCATTTTGAGCTCTAGACCTCGTACCCTTGCGACGCCCGCACTTCCGCCGTTTTCGCAGCCTCCCCCAACGCCGCCCAAACCTTCAGCGCCTGCACCGTCTCTCGCACATCGTGCACGCGGATCGCATCCACGCCCTTGGCCGCGCCGAAGAGGGCCATCGCGAGCGAGCCGCCCAGGCGGTCGCGGGGGTCGACGGCGGTGGGGTCGATCGCCATCACCGTGCGCTTGCGGCTGACGCCCAGGAGTACGGGGAAGCCCAAGACCTTTAGCCGATCCAGGGCCGCCATCAGCGCCAGATTGTGCTCTAGCCGTTTGCCAAAGCCGATACCGGGGTCGAGCCAGATCTTATCTGGCGCGACGCCGGCCGCTATCGCCGCGTTCGCCCGCGCCTCCAGATCGGAGAAGACCTCGCGCACCGGATCGTCGTAGCGAGGGTCGTCCTGCATCGTCGCCGGGCGCCCCTTCATGTGCATGACGACGACCGGACAGCCGAGCGCCGCCGCCGTCGGCAAACTGTCGGGCGAGGCGGTCAGGCCGCTGACGTCGTTCCACATCGCCGCGCCGGCCCGCACCGCGGCGCGGGCGACGGCGGGTTTCAAGGTGTCGATGGAGAGTGGGATATCGCCGATCTGGCGGATCGCCGCGATCACGGGCAGCACGCGCTCGAGCTCGACATCTTCCTCAACCGGCGTCGCGCCCGGACGCGTGGACTCGCCACCGATGTCGATAAGATCGGCGCCGGCGTCGATCATCCGGCGCGCCTGGGCGAGCGCCGCATCCAACACCGCAAATCGCCCGCCATCGGAAAACGAGTCGGGTGTGACGTTCAGGACGCCCATCACCAGGGGGCGATCGCCATTACGGCGCATAGAAAACTCTGTTACTGAATCACGCCCAGGGCGCGGGCGCTCTCTACGGTAATCTGGCCCGTGGCCATATGGTTGTCCATCTGGAAGCGGCGCAGCGCCTCATAGGTCTGGGGCCGCCCCTGCCCGTCGATCGGGCCGGGATCGTAGCCGCGCTGAGCGAGCGACGCTTGCATACGCTGCATGGCGGGCGCGGACAGCGGGCCGCCGCAGACGACCGGCGACCAGCCCTCGCCGCCCGGGACGATACGACGGCTTTGCACCGTGCCATAGACTGCGTCGATGCGCCTGACTTCGACCCGTTCGCGCTGCACCACTCGGGTGACGGTCTGGTCGCGATACACGGCGGGCACGGTGCGCTCGAGCGTTTCGGCCGGGTGGACAAGCACGCGATGCACCGTTTTGCGCGTCACACAGGTCTGGACGGCGTAGCGGCGGCCGGGGGTCACGAGCACTTGGCGTTGGACATATTCGTACCGGGCCGGACACCAGACCTTGCACATGATCTCGCCAGTGGGTTCGACAACGGTCTGGCCGGGCTGCGCCGGCGCGGACGACATCGGCCCGTAATGACGCTCCCAGACCCAACGGCCGGGAGCTACCAGCACACGCTCTGTGACGGTGGTGTATTGCGCCTCTGTCTGGACCCAGCGTCGCGCGCCGGGAACCTGATAGGTATGGACCTCGGTGCGGTATTCCGCAGGAACCACCTTGCGCTCGGTGCGGGCGGGGCTGACCAGGACATGGCGCACGGTCTGCTCGACCACGGCGGGGATCACACGCCGCTCTTCTCGCGCCGGCGACTGCAGTACGGTCTGGCTGACGACCTCCTCGTGACCCGGCAGGAGCACGCGGCCATAACAGCCGGGACCGTCGGGCTGGACGCCGGGGGGTTGCGCTGCGGCCACGCCGGCCATCAGGAGGCTGACGATGCTCGCGGTGTTGGCGGTTAGGACCAACTTCATGACGTCTCGCTTCTCGAATACAGGCTTGAAGATTTCAGGCGACGCAAACTCAAGGCGCGCGCACCCGGACCGTTAATTTTTCCTTAGCCCAGCAGGATTTGTGCCAGATTTGCAAGGACCCTGCGACCGCGTTCGCGCCTTGAGCGAGCCACAATGAGCGACTGCGCCTTGACAGGGGGGACGCCGCTGCCCATGCCCGCCGTGCGCCTTTCCAATTTCGAGACAGTTCGCCCACAATGATCCCCCGCTACGCCCGACCCGAGGCCGCCGCCATCTGGTCGCCTGACACCCGCTACAAGATCTGGTTTGAAATCGAGGCCCACGCCGCCTCCGCCATGGCGGAGCTCGGGGCGATCCCGCAGGAGGCCGCCGACGCGATCTGGGCCAAGGGGCGCGACGCCCAGTTCGACGCCGACCGCATCGACGAGATCGAGCGGGTCACTAAGCACGACGTCATCGCCTTCCTGACCCATGTGGCGGAGATCGTCGGCGACGAGGCGCGCTTCCTGCACCAGGGGATGACCTCGTCGGATGTGCTGGACACCTGCCTGTCGGTGCAGCTGGCCCGCGCCGCCGACCTTTTGATCGCCGACGTCGACCTGGTGCTAAGCGCCCTGAAGCGCCGCGCCTTCGAGCACAGGCTGACGCCGACGCTGGGCCGAAGCCACGGTATCCATGCCGAACCCACCACCTTCGGGCTGAAGCTTGCGGGCCATTACGCCGAGTTCGTCCGGGCGCGGGCCAGGCTCGTGACCGCTCGGGCCGAGATCGCCACCTGCGCCATCTCCGGCGCGGTGGGCACCTTCGCCAATATCGATCCGCGCGTAGAGGCCTATGTGGCCGAAAAGCTCGGCCTCACGATCGAGCCCGTGTCCAGCCAGGTGATCCCGCGCGATCGCCACGCCGCCTATTTCGCCACCCTGGCCGTGGTCGCCTCGTCGGTCGAGCGTCTGGCTGTGGAGATTCGCCACCTGCAACGCACCGAGGTGCTGGAGGCCGAAGAACCGTTCGATCCTGGGCAGAAGGGCTCGTCCGCCATGCCCCATAAGCGCAATCCCGTGCTGACGGAAAACCTGACGGGGCTGGCGCGCCTGGTTCGCTCGGCGGTCGTGCCCGCGTTGGAGGACGTCGCGCTCTGGCACGAGCGGGACATCAGCCACTCCTCGGTGGAGCGCGGCATCGCGCCCGACGCCACTGTCCACCTCGACTTTGCGCTGCGCCGCCTGGCCAGCGTGATGGAGCGGCTGGTGATCTACCCCAAAAACATGCAGCGAAACCTCGATCACCTGGGCGGGCTGGTGCATTCCCAGCGGGTGCTATTGGCCCTGACCCAGAAGGGCTTGAGCCGAGAAGACGCCTATGCGGCGGTACAGCGCAACGCCATGAAGGTCTGGCGCGGCGAAGGCGCCTTCCTCGACTTCCTGAACGCCGATCCAGAGGTTAGCGAGGCGATATCATCCGAACAGCTGGCTGCGCTATTCGACCTCGACTACCACGTCAAGCACGTTGACACGATCTTCGCCCGCGTGTTTGGCGAGGCCGGGGGCGGCCCGCAGTGACAATCTCAAGTGGACAATCGGACCGCATGAGCGATGAGCCTAGGCGCCGCGGCCTCGTAGGTCGGGTGCGGCGCGCGGCTCGGCGTGGGCTGGAGCGTGTGGGCCTGATCGGCCCGATCTATCGCGCCTTGGAATGGCGTTTATCGAAAGACGCCGGCCTCTGGCCCGACGAAGCCGGCGGTCTGCCGGTTCCGCCCCCCTACCTCGTGACCCTGATCGCGAGCAGCGCAAACCTCGACGGCTTCCTTGAGCACGGCGTCGATCTCGTCGCCTATCTCGACAAGCTCTTGCACCGTCACGGGCTGAGCTTCGACAAGGGTCCCGTGACGCTGGACTTCGGCTGCGGCTGCGGTCGCCTGGCCCGCTATATCGCGCCCCGCGTGATGGCTGGCGGCGGACGCTTCATCGGCTTGGATATCAACGGTAAGCTTGTTGGCTGGTCGGCGAAAAACCTTCCGGGCGAGTATCGGCGTAACCGCCTAAAGCCGCGCGCGCCGGTGGAGGACGCCAGCGTCGATCTGCTCTACGCCGTCAGCGTCTTCACCCACGTGCCGCGGGCCAGTATGGCGGCGTGGCTGGAAGACTATGCGCGGATGCTGAAGCCCGGCGGCGTCGCCCTGGTCAGCTTCGCCGACGAAGACCGCATCGACATCGCCCACCCGGCGCGGCGCGGCGAACTCGATCGCAACGGCTTCCTGACCAGCAGCACGGTTCTGGAAGGCTCCAACTACATGTCGAGTTACGCCACTGTCGCGGCCTTCACCGAGCTGGCGTCGCGATTCATGGAGGTGGTCGAGGTGACGCCGAGCGGCGCTTCGGCTCAGACGCTCGCGTGGGCGGTGCTGAGGCGGCGGGCTTAACAGCGCCGACCTTCAGTTCCCCGCCGTCGGAATCGTCGGCAGCGGGTTTTTGTACGGAGTCGGCATAGCGCCCAGCGCACCCTTGTGCTCGTCGTGCGGTGAGCGGAACAGGTCGGAATGCATCGCTGCGGCGATGGCGACGCCGATGAAGACGATCAATCCGATCACCGCGACCACCAGCACGCCGCGCCGCTGATATTCCAAATCCTGCTCAATAGGTTCGGAGACATCGGTGAAACAGTCGTGGCAAAGGCGATACTCGCGCATCGCATAGACGCTACGGATAACCGGCTTCAGACCGCCAGAGCGGATTGCCTCAGGAGACGTCGGAGCGGCAGCGCCCGGCTCCGCTTTCACCAGCTCTTCCTGGCGCCAGGTGCGCATTTCGCTGGCGGAAAAGCTCTTGCCGCAGGCGTCGCAGACGAGGTCAGGATAGAGCACGCAGATCGCAAACCTTTCAGCTCCGACTCCGACTCCGACTCAGTCCAAGCCCAAACAGACGTACTTGATTTCCATGTAGTCATCCAGCCCATGGCGGGAGCCTTCGCGGCCGAGCCCTGACTGTTTGACGCCGCCAAACGGCGCGACCTCGGTGGAGATGAGGCCCGTGTTGACGCCGACCATGCCAGCTTCGAGGGCCTCGGCCACCCGCCAGACGCGGCCTACGTCGCGGGCGTAAAAGTAGCTCGCCAGGCCGAACTCGCTATCGTTGGCCAAGGCGATCGCCTCATCCTCGGTCTCAAACTTCACCACCGGCGCGACGGGGCCAAACGTCTCCTCGTGGCAGATCTGCATGTCGGGCGTCACGTCGGCGAGTACAGTGGGTTCGAAGAACTGGCCGCCCAGAGCGTGGCGATGACCGCCGGTGAGCACGCGGGCGCCCTTGGCCGTGGCGTCGGCGATATGGGCCTCGACCTTTTCGACCGCCGCCATATCGATCAGGGGGCCGATTTGCACGCCGGCCTCCAGCCCTCGCCCGACCTTCAGCGCCGCCGCCGCCGCGGTCAGCTTAGCGACAAAGACGTCATAGACCGGCGCCTGGACATAGAAGCGGTTGGTGCAAACGCAGGTCTGGCCGGTATTGCGGTACTTCGACGTGATAGCGCCAGCGACCGCCTTATCGATATCGGCGTCGTCGAACACCAGGAAGGGCGCGTTGCCGCCGAGCTCGAGGCTCATCTTCTTGATGGTATCCGCAGACTGGCGCATCAGGGTGCGGCCAACCTCGGTCGAGCCGGTGAAGCTGATCTTGCGCACCAAGGGATTGGAGGTCAGCTCGCCGCCGATGCCCTTGGACTCGCCGGTCAGGACGTTGAGCAGACCCTTGGGCAGACCGGCGCGCTCGGCCAGCGCCGCCAGCGCCAGGGCCGTGAACGGCGTCTGGCTGGCGGGCTTCAGCACCACCGGGCAGCCGGCCGCGAGCGCGGGGCCAACCTTGCGGGTGATCATGGCGGCGGGGAAGTTCCAGGGCGTGATGGCGCCCACCACCCCGATCGGCTGACGCAGGCTGACGATGCGCTTGTCGGCGGCGTGGGGCGGGGTGATCTCGCCATAGGCGCGCTTGCCCTCCTCGGCGAACCATTCGATGAAACTCGCGGCGTAGACGATTTCGCCCGCCGCTTCGGTCAAGCTCTTGCCCTGCTCGCGGGTGAGGAGCTCCGCCAGGACGTCCTTCTCCTCCAGGATCAGCTCAAACCAGCGGCGTAGAATCTTGGCGCGTTCGGCGGCGGTGCGCGCGACCCAGGCGGGCATGGCGGCGGCGGCGGCGGCGATCGCCCGGCGGGTCTCGACCGCGCCCATCTTTGGGACAGAGCCCAAGCGCTCGCCGGTCGCGGGATCGGTGACCTCGATCACAGCGCCGTTGTCGGCGTCGACCCAGGCCCCGTCGATATAGGCCTGTTCCCGCAGGAGCGGCGAGCGGGGGCTGGCGGCTTCGTCGTACATCTCAAATACTCCCTTATGAAGCCAAGACGAGGGGCGCCCACATTTCGCACGGCCCCGTCTATCGGATCGCGCGCGCTTGACACGCCGCGGCCTCGCATCGCCTTTCACGGCGACAGAGATAAGACCGCGTCATCCAGAACGCACCAGCCAAAAAACGCGCCCGCCCGAAACGCAAAAAATTAAGGGAGACGACCCCGCCCATGGCCAGCTTCGATTTCAATTACGGCCCACGCCTGCATTGCGGCGCCGGCGCGTGTGAACGCCTTCCGACCCTGACCGGCGAGGGCGCCGTTCTGCTGATCACCGACGCCGGCGTCCGCAAGCTCGGCCTGTGCGATATGGCGCTGCAGGCGTTCGAGGCGGCGGGGCGCCAGGTGGTCGTATTCGATGCGGTCGAAGCCGACCCTTCCGCCGACACAGTCAACGCTGCGACAAAGGTCGGCCGCGACGCGCGCGTCGGCGCGGTGGTGGGCCTTGGCGGCGGCAGCCCGATGGATGTGGCCAAACTCGCGGCCTACCTGCTGGGGTCCGGCGAGAGCCTGGACTCGATCTACGGGGTCGAGATGGCCAAGGGCAGCCGCCTGCCGCTGGCCCTGGTCCCGACCACCGCCGGAACGGGATCGGAGGCCACGCCTGTCGCCATCGTCACTGTCGGCGGCGCGGAGAAAAAAGGCGTGGTGGCTCAAGCGCTGTATGGCGACTGGGCTGTGCTAGACGCCGAGTTGACGCTGGGCCTGCCGCCCCATGTCACCGCCGCCACCGGCGTAGACGCCATGGTCCACGCCATTGAGGCCTATACCTCAGCCCGGCTGAAGAACCCGCTTTCCGACGCCATGGCGGAGCGGGCCTTGCGGCTGTTATCGGCCCATATCCGCACCGCGGTCCACGACGGCGCGAACCGGGAGGCCCGGGAAGCGATGCTGCTAGGCGCCCACCTCGCCGGCATAGCCTTCGCCAATGCGCCGGTCGCAGGCGTCCACGCCCTCGCCTACCCGCTCGGCGGCCATTTCCATGTGCCGCACGGCCTCTCCAACGCCCTGATGCTGCCCCATGTGCTCGACCACAACATGGCCGGCGCTCTGGAGCTCTACGCCGAGCTCGGCGTCATGATCGATCCCGCCCTGGCCGCTCAGGGACGACAGGGCCGGGCGCGGGGCCTGATCGAGGCGCTGCGTCAAACGATCGCCGATTGCGGCCTGCCCGATCGGCTGAGCGCTGTCGGGGTGGAGGCGCAGCATCTGGATTTGCTCGCGTCGGAAGCCATGAAGCAGCAGAGATTGTTGATCAATAATCCGGTCGCGATCACACAAGCCGACGCGCATAGGCTGTATCGCACCGCTCTCTAAACCCGCCCTGTAGCTCTGCCCTAAAAAATCGCAGGCGCCCCTATTGCAAAGCTGGTATGGGCGCCGTCAAAAGCCGTTAACCTCTGGTCGTAGAGACGGATGCAGGGTTGGGGCGCGTTATGAAAAGGCGTCGGTTGCAGGTGGACCCCGCTGGTTCATTGGCCGCGCGTTTCGATCGGGGCCTGGATGGATAGGATCAGGGCCGCCGGGCTCGATCCCGATGCAAAGGCGCTCATCGCCCGCATCGCCGCGGCGGGTCGCCGGCCCTATCATGACTTGGACGTTGTGCAGGCGCGGCGCACCTATGCCGAAGCCTGTCGCAATACCGGCCTTGAGCCGGTTCACGCTATTGTCCGCCCTATCGTTCAGCCGCGTGGATATTCGGGTCCGCGCCTGCGCCTGTATTGGCCTGCCGACGCGCCGCCAAATGAGCGCCTGCCAGGGATCGTCTTCGCCCATGGCGGCGGCTGGGTTCTGGGCGATCTGGACACCCACGACACCATCTGCCGCCGCTTGGCCAAGGGGGTTCGCGCCGCCATCGTCGCGGTCGACTATCGACTGAGCCCAGAGACGCCCTTTCCCGGCGCGGTGACCGATGTGGTTGCGGCCCTGGAGGCGGTAGCGACCTGGCCCGAGACCTTCGGCGTCGATAAGACGCGCCTGGCCGTCGCGGGCGACAGCGCCGGCGCAACGCTGGCGACCGTCGCCGCCCTTCTCGCCCGCGACAACGGCGGGCCGGCGCTCTGCGCCCAACTCCTGTTCTATCCGGTCACAGATCTGATGGCCGAGTCGCCCTCCTATGTCGGCGTGGTCGGCGATCATCTGCTGACGGCAGACAGTATGCGATGGTTCCGCAAGCTTTATCTGGCGGATCCCGACCACGCGAGCGACTGGCGCGCGTCGCCGCTTCGGGCGCCAAGCTTGAAGGGCGCGCCGCAGAGCCTGATCGTCACCTGCGGTCAAGACCCCCTCTGCGACGAAGGCCGCGCCTACATCGGCCGCCTGGAAGCCGATGGCGTCTCCGTCTCAAGCCTGCACCTGGGCGACCAAGTCCACGGCTTCCTCACCTCTGGCGGCGCCTTGCGCCAGGCCCCGCCCGTGCTGGACATGGCGGCGGCGTGGCTCCGGCACCGGTTGGGGCGGGCGGGCGTCGGCTCTTAGTCGCAATTCACAACGTGGCTGTCCCGTTCAGCAGGACGACAAGCTTGAACCCGGGATCGGACGCCGGGCTCAGCGTGAGTTGATGGAGGCGCAGTGTGCTTCCGTCCGCGAGGTTGAAGGCGCGCTCGCCGCCCTCACGCCCCATGACTTGCTGCTCATCCCACCAGCGCCCGAAAGAGGGACAGCCGGTGCGCAACTCCTGGATCAACGCGGTCAAAGTCGCCTCGTCCACCCGGCCAGCGGTATCGGCGCGAAACTCGGCGAGTAGGCGCCGTGCCCGCTCTTCCCACCCTACGACAAAGCGGCGGGCGGAGGGATTGAGGAATACGTAGCGGAGCAGGTTGTGGTCTGCACCGCCGAGCCAGTCCCCAAAGAGCGCCGCCGCAGCGCCGTTCCAAGCCCGCGCCGTCCAACTGGCGTCAAGCACATAGGCCGGCGCCTCAATCACCGTGACGCTCGCCGCCAGCTCCGCCGGCAGCGCATCCGTTCCGCCGCCGGGCCTAGCCGTCTCGGCCAGTCCGGCAAGCTCGAACAGATGGCGGCGCGCCACGGACCCAAGGTTCAGGGCGTTGGCGAGCCGGCCGGCGGCGGCGGGCGACATCGAGACGTCGCGTCCCTGCTCAATGCGCGTGTACCAGGTCGGGCTCATCCCGGCGAGCGAGGCCAACTCCTCGCGCCGGAGCCCGGGCGTGCGGCGACGGCGCGTGGGCGGAAGGCCCGTCGCTTCCGGCGCGAGCCGCTCACGTTGGGCGCGGAGAAATGCGCCTAGGCGTCGGCGACGGTCATCGTCTGGAAGGATCATGGGCCTATTTATACCAGGCTAAATGAGGTTATTATACCTGTTTAATTTCAGGCCCATACTCTGCTTCAAAGGAGTACGACCCATGGCGAACACACTGGAAATGTTGGCGGCGGAACAGTTCGGGCCACGGGCGCAGGCCTATGTGTCGAGCGCGGTGCATTCATCGGGGCCGGACCTCGACTGGATCGAATCCCATCTGAAGGGCAGGGGCGAGGCGGCGTTTGTCGATGTCGGCTGCGGGGGCGGCCATGTCGCCTACCGCGCGGCGGCGCATGTGCGCTCTGTCGCCGCCTGCGACCCATCGAGTGAAATGGTGCGCGTCGTCGAGGCGACGGCGGCCGAGCGCGGTATCGCCAATTTAAGCGCCGTCCGCGGTCCCGCCGAGCGTCTGCCGTTCGAAGACGACACGTTCGATGTCGCCGCCACGCGCTTCAGTGCGCATCATTGGGGCGACCTGGACGCGGGCTTGCGCGACGTCGCCCGGGTGCTGAAGCCGAACGGCCTGTTCCTGGTCGCCGACTCAGCCGCGCCGGCCAAACCCTTGCTCGACACCCACCTGCAGGCGGTCGAGGTGCTGCGCGATCCGAGCCACGTGCGCAATTACGCCACGGCGGAGTGGGTGGCGGCGCTGGGCCGCGCCGGCTTCTCGATCGGCGAGACGCGCGCCGCGCGCGTGCGGATTGAATTTAGCCTCTGGACAGAACGGATGCCGACGCCTGAGGTCGCCATCGCCGCCATCCGTCGCTTGCAGAGCACTGCGCCGGAGGAGGTGCAACGTCATTTCAGCCTCGAGCCCGACGGCAGCTTCCTCCTAGACACCGTCTGGATCGCAGCGACCAAGCGCTGAGGAGTCGGCGCCGGGAATGCAGCCCAGCGCCAAGCCTACACTGGCTGATAAATCTCCCCGCCCAGCTCCCGGAATTTCTCGCTCATCTCCGCCATCCCAGCCTCGACGGCGACATCGTTCTGGCCCCGCGCCGTATCCCGGATTTCCTGCGATATCCGCATGGAGCAGAACTTCGGCCCGCACATGGAGCAGAAGTGGGCGGTCTTGTGGGCGTCCTTGGGCAAGGTGGCGTCGTGGTATTTGCGGGCCGTTTCGGGGTCTAGGCCGAGGTTGAACTGGTCCTCCCAGCGGAATTCGAACCGGGCGCGCGACAGGGCGTCGTCCCAGGCGCGGGCGGCGGGGTGGCCCTTGGCAAGGTCGGCGGCGTGGGCGGCGATCTTGTAGGCGATCACGCCGTCCTTCACGTCCTGCTTGTCCGGCAGGCCCAGGTGCTCCTTGGGTGTGACATAGCAGAGCATGGCGGTGCCGAACCAGCCGATCATGGCGGCCCCGATGGCGCTGGTGATGTGGTCGTAGCCCGGCGCGATGTCGGTCGTCAGCGGCCCGAGCGTATAGAAGGGCGCCTCGTGGCAGACGCGGAGCTGCTTTTCCATATTGGCCTTGATCTTGTGCATGGGCACGTGGCCCGGCCCTTCGATCATCACCTGCACATCGTGCTTCCAAGCGATCTGGGTCAGCTCGCCCAAGGTCTCCAGCTCGGCGAACTGGGCGGCGTCGTTCGCGTCGGCGATCGAGCCCGGACGCAGGCCGTCGCCTAGGCTGAACGACACATCGTAGGCGGCCATGATCTCGCAGATGTCTTCGAACCGCTCGTAGAGGAAGTTTTCCTTGTGGTGGGCCAGGCACCACTTGGCCATGATCGAGCCGCCGCGCGACACGATGCCGGTGACGCGCTTGGCGGTCAGCGGGATGTAGGGCAGGCGCACACCGGCGTGGATGGTGAAATAGTCCACACCCTGTTCGGCCTGTTCGATCAGGGTGTCGCGGAACACCTCCCAGGTCAGGTCCTCGGCGACGCCGTCCACCTTTTCCAGCGCCTGATAGATCGGCACCGTGCCAATCGGTGTGGGGCTATTGCGCACGATCCATTCGCGAATGTTGTGGATATTGCGACCGGTCGACAGGTCCATCACCGTATCGGCGCCCCAGCGGATGGCGAACACCATCTTCTCGACCTCTTCCGCCACGGTGGAGGTGACGGCCGAGTTGCCGATATTGGCGTTGATCTTGACCAGCAGATTGCGACCGATGGCCATGGGCTCCAGCTCGCCATGGTTGATATTGGCGGGCAGAACGGCGCGACCGCGAGCGATCTCGTCGCGAATGAACTCCGGCGTCACCTCGCGCGGCAGTTCTGCGCCAAAGGTCTCGCCATCGTCGACGATCATATCGGCGATCATCTCGCGGCGCAGGTTCTCGCGGATCGCGACGAACTCCATCTCCGGCGTGATAATTCCCCGCCGGGCATAGGCCATCTGGGTGACGGTCTGGCCGGGCTTGGCGCGCAGCACGGACGGGCGGTTGGGAAACTCAGGGACGAGGTACTTCTCGGAGACCTTGCCATTGTCCTCCGGCTTCACCGCACGGCCGGGAACGGCTTCCACATCGCCACGAGCCGTCACCCAGGCGTCTCTGGGACGGGCGAGGCCTTGCTCGATATCCACCTGGGCGTCCGGATCCGTGAACGGGCCCGACGGATCGTAGATGGTCACCGGCGGTTCGCCGGCGGACTCGTGAACGCGCACTTCGCGGAACGGCACCCGGATGTCGGGGTGCAACACGCCCGGCACGTAGATCTTATGAGAGCCAGGGATTTCGCCCGTCGCGACCTGGCCGGCGGGGATGATGCGGGGCGTGGGGGCGTTCATGCGACGTGCAGCCTCTAGCTGAAGGCGGCCGGCCGGCGTTGGGATGGTGAGGGCGCATTTTAGACACGTCCGCATCTCTCCCTTCGCCGGCATGACCCGGATCAGGTTCGTCGGGTCGCGGGACGACCCGCCTCTCAGCCGCTTAAGACGCGGCTCCCCGGAGAAGCCTTCAATCTAGACGGCCTTGGCGAGGCGTCAAGCGCAGCGGCGGAGGCCAAGGCTTAGTAAGGCGCCACCCAGACACCCGGCGGCGGCGGAGGTGGGGGCGGATAGCCGCGATAGACATAAACCGGCCGCGGCCGATAGGGCGCCTGAATACGGTAGCCGTAGGACACCATACACTGGGCGTAGATCGTATTATATCGGTGCTGCAGCACAGCAGCGGCCCGGTCGCCTGAGTCGCCGCCGATGGCGCTGCCGAACAGGAGGCCGGTCCCAGCCCCAATCGCGGCGCCCGGTCCGGCCGAGTGGCTGGCGCTGCCGATCAGGGCGCCGGCGGCGGCGCCCAATGCGGCGCCCGCAACGGCCCCGCCGACGGCATGGGATTGGGCGGCGTCGCCTGGACTTTGGCCAGTATCGTGGGCGGCGACGGCGCGGCAGTAATCGTCATGCTGGCGGAAGCTGGGGTAGGTTTCGCCGGGGTGGGGCATGGCGATGAGGGTTGGGCCGGCGGGCGGCGTAGCGCAGGCGCTGAGGCCGGCGGCGGCCAGCAGGGCGTATCCGGCGATACGCGCCGGACGGAGAAACGTCGAGCAGGGCTTCATGGCTTACTCTGATGTTTTCGTTGACGAAACTAAGCGTCAGATCCCGTTTAGCGGCCGCTTGCTGAACCCTGGGTGAATGGGGCGGTCCTCGCCAAGGCGGCGTCTTTGACGACTTGGGTCTGGGCGAGGGCTACCGGCGCATCGAGCTCGTAAATGTCGAAGGCGTCGATCCGGCCGACGATATGGGAGATCGGGCGATATCGCACCGAGATCGCGCCCTCGATCGCCGCCCAGCGAACGGGTGTATCGCAGACGTAGCCGATGGCGCGATCCGCCACCACGAGGAAGCGGGGACGCGCGTTCAGGGTCTGGCTCAATTGGCCAAGCCCCACACCCGGAAAATCGCAGGTGAGGTGCATAGGGTGGAAATAGGCGGTCGGCGGTGTGAGGCCCGTCAGGCCGTAGAGCCAAAGCCCACGGTTAATCACCAGCAGGCGATCGGCGCGTCCGGGATGGCGGGCCTGGATCGCGCGCGCCGCGGCGTGTAGCGCCGCCATATCGTCGCGATACGCCGAAGCGGGGCTCGCGGCCGTATAGCCGGCTGCACCCGTAGCGACCAGAGCGCCAGCGAACAGCGCCCGCCGGACACGGACGGCGCGTCCATCCAACAGCATGGCCAAAGCCGCCCCGCTCAGCAGCAACAGAGGCGGCAGTTCAGAACAGAGGTAGCGGGCGTAACCGGCGTGTTGGATCGCGACATCGACGGCTGCAGCGCCGAACCAAAGCCCGAACAGGTCAAGTCGCGCCTGGGGTAGACGCTGCGCAATCTCTCGGCGCCTCAGGGCCGCGAAGGCGCTAAGCGCCAGGGGCGCCAGCAGATAGCGCTGCATATGAACGAAGCGCATGAGGGTGTCTGATAGCCCAAGGCGGTCTTTGGCGCCGTCCTGCGCCCGCGCGACCGCGAGCACGACCGTCTGGTGGATCAGCGCCGGCAGCGCATGATGGGCGGCGAAATAGGCGCAAGCGCAAAAGCCTGGTATTGTCGCGCAGATCGCAAAGCAGAGCGTCGTCTGCATCGGCTGTCGTCCCCGCGCCGCCTCCCTCGCCAACCAGACGAGTAGGGCAAAGGTTTCAACCGCGCACGGCTGCTTGACCATACAGGCGCAGCCCGACGCCAAGCCTGCGAGCGCGATCCATCCGAGCCGACGGCCTTGAGACGTAAGCGCAGCCGCCGCCGCCCACACCTGCAACGGCGCCAAAATGGCGTAGGCTATATCGTTGACCATCCAAGCCGAGAGGGTCGGATACAAAGCGCAGGCCCAAAGGGCGATCCGGCGATCTCCCATGAGGGTCGCCAAGCGGTAAAGGCCCGGCATCGTCGTCGCGTCGCACAGCGTGGAGACGGCGTGCAACACCAAGGGACTGTTCCCGAAGAGGAACACCGGCCCCATCAGGGCGAAGAAGACGCCGGGCGGCTTGACGTCGAAGGCGCCCACATAGGGCAACCGGCCGTGAAGCCACTGGTCGGCGATCTGGGCGAAGAACACATCGTCCCCGCTCGCAAGGTCGTGGAATGGAGCGCGCACAAGCGCCGCCCAGGCCAGGGCCATAAGAAAGATGACGCCCCAGCGGCGCGCAGCCTGGCCTGCCGCCGACGCGATGACGTCTGGCGCGAACGGGCCAGAGTCGGCGACCCGCAGGGAACCTGACCAGGCCATGCGAAGCCCTCTACCTGCAAGCGACCTATTGAACGGGGCTCTTATGGCCAGAGGCCGCTTGCGATCCGGTTAAGCGGCGTCGCATTGGGTCAGTGTAAGGCCGCGTCCGCTGCGGCTTGCGCCTTGGCCACCTCCATATGCCGGGCCTTCCAGTTCATCGCCGTTTGCACGCGGCGGCGAACGCTGGGGTGATCGTAGAAGAGGAACTCTTCCAGCCAGGAGGGCGAGTCGGCGCGATATTCGATGGTCTTCACCAGGGCTTTCGACAGCCCGTCCGGCTCGTGCGCCACGCGGAGCGAAAAGGCGTCGGCGTCGGCCTCCTGAAGCCGGGATAGGGTGCTGGTCAGAGGCGTGGCGAGGAGCGTCAAGGTCGCGACAAGCGCGATCAAGGTCGGAAGGCCAGCCGGATCGGCGATCTCTGCGGCGCCCGTGCCGAGCCAGCGGTTGACGGTCGGAAAGGCAAGGTCGATCAGTCCCAGCCCAACCAGCGCCAATACGGCGGAGGCGATGGCCCCAAAGATCACATGATTGCGCTTGTAGTGACCCATCTCGTGGCCGACCACGCCCCGCACCTCGGGAATGTCGGCGTTCTTTTTGAACATGACGTCGCTCATGGCCACCCGCGCCGAGCCGAACAGGCCCGACACATTGGCCGTGTAGCGGTTGGACTGTTTGGAGCCGTTGTAGATGTAGATCTTGTCCGAGGGCACGCCAGCGGTCTTGGCGAGCGCCACCACGGCGTCGCGGGTCACGCCGGGCGGCGCAGGCGTGAATGTGTTGAAGATCGGCTCGATCAACACCGGCCCGATCACGAGCATGAAAACGGTGAAGATCGCCACCAGCCCGCCCGCCCAGGCCCACCAGATGCGCGGGGCGCGCCGGATCAGAGCGTAGAGCGCCACCAGGAACACACCGGTCAGGACACCGCCGATCGCGTCGCCGATGAGCTGTTCGCCGAGCCAGCTGCCGAACGGCTGGCTGGTCAGGCCATAGCTCGTCTCTCGCCACCAGTTCGCGTAGGCGTTCCAAGGCAGCTCCAACACGGCGTCGCCCAAGAAGAAGATCAGCGCCAGGACAAAGCTCGCCAGGATGGGACGCCGGCCCTTACGCGTGATCGCCGTCTCCATTCGGTTCAGCACCCGGCTCCGGGCGATCAGCCAGCAGGCGGCGACCGTGACGAGCCAGCCCCAGAGCAGCAGCCAGTGGCCGCCTTGGGTATAGTGAATAGCCTTGAGGTGGCCGGCCGGTGGGAGGACGGCTAAAAAGGCGTCTGTTGCAGCCTTTGCATCGAACCGCGTCGCGCTTACGATGGTTGTCATGGCCTTGCGTCCTCGACGACGGTATTGTCCAATGGGTTATGGACAAGCCTGACGCGCATCGCAAACCGGCTTCCCTTAAACCGTTGCGTTTGAAGGTATAACGGCGCCCCATGCATGGCCCAACCGCCCCGTCACGCCGGGCGCTCTATCCTGAGACCGATCCGTTCAATTCCGGCTTTCTAGCTACGGGATCGCCTCACGACATCTATTTTGAGGAATGCGGCGCGCGCGACGGCAAGCCGTGCGTCGTGCTGCACGGCGGACCCGGCGGCGCGATCAACCCGACTATGCGCCGGTTCTTCGACCCCGCGCGCTGGCGGATGGCGCTATTCGACCAGCGCGGCTGCGGTCGTTCCCGCCCCCATTCCATGCTCGACCGGAACACCACCTGGGATCTGGTCGCCGATATAGAGCGTCTGCGCGTGCGGCTGGGCGTGGAGAAATGGACCGTATTCGGCGGCTCCTGGGGCTCGACCCTGGCGCTCACCTATGCGGTCACCCACCCCGAGCGGGTCGACGCGCTGATCCTGCGCGGCGTCTTCCTGCTCACCCGGCGCGAGATCGAGTGGTTCTACCAGAACGGCGCCTCCATGCTGTTCCCCGACGCCTGGGAGCGGTTCCTGGCCCCGATCCCCGAGGCCGAGCGCCACGATCTGGTCGGAGCCTATCACCGCCGCCTCACCGATCCAGACCCGGCGGTGCAGATCGAGGCGGCGGCGGCGTGGAGCCGGTGGGAGGGCGACACCCTGTCGATCCGCGGGCCCGAAGCGCGGCCCTCGAAGTTCAACGAAGAGACCTTCGCCACCGCCTTCGCCCGCATCGAATGCCACTATTTCGCCAATGGCGGCTTCTTCGAGTACGATGGCTGGCTGTTGGATCAGGTCGGCCGACTGGAAAACATCCCAGGCTGGATCGTCCAGGGCCGCTTCGACGTAGTCACCCCGCTCGACGCCGCTTGGCGCCTGAAACGCGCCTGGCCCCAAGCCAACCTCGACATCATCTGGGACGCCGGCCACGCCTCGACCGAGCCCGGCACGATTAGCGCGCTCGTGCGCGCGACGGATGCCGCTTTGGGGGTTTGAGGGGGGGGGGTGAAGGTTCAAAGCCTCATTCAGCCGGCTCCGTGACCTGAACTCCCTGGGCTCGAAGTTGGTCGATCAGTCCGCCCGTCTTGGCGAATTGATTGATTCCCATGACGGTGACCGAGACGCCTGGCAGCTCCAAAGCGGCGTCGATTGATTTCAATGCGTCTTGCTCGGCACGTGCCGCCCACGCTTTTCCTAAGGGCGTCACTTCGATCAGCGCGGCCATAGTCGCATCAGGGCCTTGCGCGCGCCGAAGGTCGTGCAGATTGCCATCGGCCCATGCCCGGCCGATTTTAGCGCCGTTGTCCAGCTGATGCTCCGCGGACTCCACGGCGAGCTTAAGCGCAGCGACGCCCTCCTGATCGGGCAGATTTTCCAATTGCTTCAAGACAGGCGTGACGTCGTATCGCCCCATTTCCCGGACCGTCACCTTCTTCTCGCGCGCAAGGCGTTTCAGCGTCTCCACAGGTTCATCTTCGGTGACGTCGCCCGAACGCCTAACCGAGCGCTCCAGATCGAGCGCCGCCCAGCCCGGCTTATAGGTGTTCAGACTGTCCTGATTGCGATTTAGGCGAACCAACACCGCGCGCAGTCTTGTGGCCAGATCGGGCGGCAAATCCTGGTCCAGGGTCCGCCCCCCCGGTAAGTGCGACGCCGTTAGGGCCTCGATAGCGCCAAAAGCGCCAACTGTACCGACCGGCGGGGTCAGGAGGCGATTGGCGCCGGATAGAATTCGGCCGACCTGGCCGCTGTTCCAAATTAAACCTTTTGGCAGCGGCTCAACGGAGCCCAAGACATAGACCGTGGCGTTTCCCTTCGTCAGCTTCCAGAGTCTTGGCGCTGGCGCCCGTACAACCACCTCGGGCACAGACCATGCTGAACTGTCGCTTGAAACAGGAGCTGTCTGAGCTGCAGCCGGCGCATCGAAAGCCAACATCGACGCAAGACTCGCCATCAGACATAAACCGAGCGCTCTTCGATCAAGCATATCAAATATCCAGATTAGGTCAGGGCACGTCGTCCGCACCGGCTCGCTCGGAACACGGTTGTGGAAGACGCCGCAGTTAGTCTGACCCTCGAAGCGTGGCGCTTTTATGGACGTGGCCAGGTCCCCTATATCAAGCTGTCAGCGTGGCAGCTGCGGTTTCCGCGCTCTCGCGCGGCCCCTCCACCACCTTCGGTGGTTCCCCTCCCCATGCGCATCCGCGCATAGGGAGGATGAGGCCGGTCACTGCTAGCCGCCCCCCCGCCCCGGCCACAGCCCGACCCGCTCTCGCACCTCCTTCACGGTCGCCTCGGCGATGACGCTGGCCTTTTCGGCGCCCGCCGCTAGCACACGGTCGATCTCGGCGGGGTCGTTGATGAGGCGGCGCATGGCGGCGCCGACGGGGCGCAGCGTTTCGACCGCGACCTCGGCCAGCGCCGGCTTGAAGGCGCCGAAGCCCTGGCCGCCGAACTGCGCCAGCACCTCGGCCTTGGTGCAACCCGCCAGGGCCGCGTAGACGCCGACCAAATTGTCGGCTTCGGGCCGGCCGACCAGGCCTTCGACCGTTTCGGGCAGGGGTTCGGGGTCGGTCTTGGCGCGACGGATTTTATTGGCGATGTCGTCCGCGCTATCGAGCAGGTTGATGCGGCTCTGGTCCGAGGGATCGGACTTGCTCATCTTGGACGACCCGTCCCTGAGCGACATCACCCGCGCGCCCGGCCCCTGGATCAGAGGTTCGGGCAGTGGAAAGAAGTCCGGCGCCGAAAAGTCCGTATTGAACTTGGCGGCGATGTCGCGGGTCAGCTCCAGATGCTGCTTCTGATCCTCGCCCACGGGCACCAGCGTCGCCTTGTAAACCAAGATGTCGGCGGCCTGGAGCACGGGATAGGTGTAGAGGCCGACCGAAGCGCGCTCCTTATGCTTGCCTGACTTTTCCTTGAACTGGGTCATACGATCCATCCAGCCCAGCCGCGCGACGCAGTTGAAGATCCAGGCCAGCTCCACATGGGCCCGCACCGCCGACTGGGGGAAGATCGTCGCCCGCGCTGGATCCAGGCCTGCGGCGATATAGGCCGCGGCGATCTCGCGGGTCTGGTCCGCCAGCTTGGCCGGGTCCTGCCAAGCGGTCAGGGCGTGCAGGTCGGCGACGAACAGATAGGAGTCGTAAGCATCCTGGAGCGCCACATACTTCTTCAGGGCGCCGAGATAGTTGCCGAGGTGGAGGCTGCCGGACGCCTGCACGCCGGAGAGCACGCGCGGCGTGTGAGTCGGGGTTTGGGGGGCGATGTCGCTCATGGACGCGGTCTTACGCTATCAAAGGCTCTTGGGAGAAGCGGCCTTCGCAGGGGGCCGCCGACGGAGCGCGCCGCGGATTTCGTCCGGCGTCACCGCCTGGAAGGCGAACAGCAGGCCGACATAGATGGCCGCGCCCCAAAGCACGGTGACGGCGACGGCGATTTCCTTGCGGCGGAACACGTTCTGGATGTCGAAGCGGTACGCCGCCGCCAGGCTCAGCAGCACGGCCACAGCCACGCTGGCCACCAGGAGCTTAGCCACCCGGATCATCGCCGCGCGGCTCGGATTGTAGGCCCCCCGCCGCACCAGGGTTACGCCCATCATCATGACGTTGAGCCAGGACGCCGCCGCTGTCGCCGCCGCGATCCCCTGCACGCCGACGAGATGGAACAGGGCGACGCCCAAGACGATGTTCACGGCGACGCTCACCAGAGCGAAGCGCATGGGCGTGGAGGTATCGCCGCGGGCGAAGAAAGCCCGCGTGAAGAGCTGCTGCAACACGAACGCCGGCACGCCCCAGCCGTAGTGGAACAGGACGCGCGCGGTGACAGATGCGTCATAGGTGTGGAACTCGCCGCGGGTGAACAGGCCGTCGATAAGAAAGAACGGCATGGCGATCAGAGCGGCGGCGGCGGGCAGCGTCATGGCGAGCGAAAAGCCGATCGCCTCGTCCATGGCCGCCTGGCTGCCGACCCGGTCGTCGGCCTGCACAGCGCGAGACAATCGCGGCAAGAGCGCCACCCCCATGGCCACGCCCACCAGGCCCAGGGGCAGTTGGTAAAGCCGATCCGCGACCGCCAGCCAGGAGCGACCGCCGTTGACTTGGCTGGCCAGAAAGCCGGTGATGAAGATGTTGAACTGGGTGGCGCTGGCGGCGAAGGCGCCCGGCACGGCTTTACCGATCAGACTCTTGATGTCCGGGGTCAGCCGCGGCCAACGCAAATCGACCTTGGCGCCTGAGCGCCGAACGCCCCACCACAACAGAGCGACCTGGGCTATGCCCGACCCGACCACGCCCCACGACGCCGCAACCGCCGCCGCCCGCGCGCTATGCTGGGGAAGGATGGCGATCAGCATACCGATGTTCAAAAGGCTGGGCGCGAGCGCATAGAAGATGAACTTGCCCCGCGCGTTCAAGACACCCGACAGGTGGGCGTAGATCGCCATACAGGGCAGGTAGGGCATGGCGATCTGGGTCAGCAGAACCGCCAGCTTGAACTTGGCCGGCTCATGGGCGTAGCCGGGGTTGATGACGTACATCAGCCAGGGCATGGCCAGCTGTGCGACGATCGTGATGGCGATGGTGGCCGCGGCCAGCACCGCCATGGCGTCGGCGGCCAGGATGTCGGCGACCTCCTCGCCGTCCTTGGCGAGCGACTTGGAATAGGCCGGCACGAAGGCGGCCGCAAACGCCCCCTCGGCAAAGATGCGTCGGAACAGGTTGGGGAAGGCCAGGGCGGTGTTGTAGGCGTCGGCGGCGAAGCTGGCGCTGGCGCCCATTGTGTAGGACACCGCCAGATCCCGCAGAAAACCCAGCACCCGGCTGACCATGGTCAGGCTCGACACCACGAGCGAGGAGCGGATCAGGGAGTGGGCGCCGTCGGGGTTGGCGATAGGCGCTGTCGATGGCGCAGCCGTGGGGCGCGGCGTGGTCTCCGAGAGCGGATCGTCCGCCGCCGGCGCATCGACACCGACATCGTCGACATACACATCGCCGCCGTGGTTGGCGGACAACGGGCTTTGGTCGGACGAGGGTTCGTCCGGCGCTGGCGGCGACTCTATCATCTCACGGCCCTAGCTTTGGCCGCCTGAAGGGTCAAGCCGCGCGACGCGGCGCTCAGGCCCTCATGCACGTCGGCGAATTGGGGTCGATCTCCGGATCGAGCACAGCGCGCATCGCTTGGACCAGCTCAGCGAACTGGATCGGCTTGGCGACGACCGCGTCGATGCCAGCTAGGCTATAGTCCTGGCGATGGTGCGACATCACGTCTGCGGTCAAGGCGACGATTGGAGACCGGGGACGGGACAAGAGCGCTTCGGCGGCTCGGATCTCGCGCACGGCCGCCAAACCATCCATCACCGGCATCTGCATATCCATCAAGATCAGGTCGAACTCACCGGCACGCCACGCCTCGACGGCCAGCGCGCCATTCTCTACCAGGGTCGCCGTGACGCCGATCTGCTCCAGCAAGGTGGTGAGCACCAGTTGATTGGTCTTGTTGTCTTCCGCGGCCAGGACACACAGCTCGCGGCCGGTGGCGTGGGCCGCTTCACCCTGACGGACCGCCGCCTGCGACGGCGGCGCCTCAAGTTCGCCGACCCTTGGCAAGGGTAGATGCGCCGTAAAGATCGAGCCCGTTCCAAACTGGCTCTCGACGGCGATCCGACCGCCCATCAGGCCGCACAGCTCGTGGCAGATCGACAGACCAAGGCCGCTCCCGCCGAAGCGGCGCGTCGTCGAGGCGTCGACCTGTTCGAACTGCCCAAAAAGCTTGGGCAGCTTGTCTGCGGGGATACCGATACCTGTATCGCGAACCGAAATGACGACCCTCTCGTCGAGACAGGAGACCGAAAGGCTCACCTCGCCGACGTGTGTGAACTTCAGGGCGTTGGAGACGAGGTTGGTGACGATTTGGCGAACGCGGGTCGGGTCTCCCAGACGCAGCTCGTCGGCGCGCGCCCCCTCCAACCGCAGCACGAAGTCCAGATTTTTGCTCTCGGCCACGGCGGAGAAGGCGGCTCGAACGTCGCCGACAATTTTCACGAGATCGAACGGCGTCGCCTCAAGATCGACCTTGCCTGCTTCGATCTTGGAAAAATCCAGGACGTCGTTGAGGATGCCGAGCAGCACCTCGCCAGAGCTTTGAATAACCTCGACCCGCTGACGCTGCTGGTCGGAGAGGTCGCCTGCCGCCAGGACTTGAGCCATGCCGAGAACCCCGTTGAGGGGCGTGCGGATTTCGTGGCTGACGTTGGCGAGGAATTGCGACTTGGCGAGGTTGGCCGCCACCGCCGCGCTTTGCGCCGCCCGAGCCGTCGCGTGAACGCGCCGTAGCCGCTGCGCCGACCGCCCCATGTCGCCGAGCGCATTGTTGACGGGCACCGCGCACACGAAAAGCGAGACCAGGAACTGTTGCAAAACGCTCTGCCTCAGGTGCGAATTGCTGGGCTCCATGGCGAAAAGCGGTCCATGACCGTGGATCGTCAAGGACGCGGCGACAATCGAAACCAACAGAACGGACGCCAATACCCATGTCGGCCCAGCTCGAAACGCCATCACGAGAAATAAGGGATAGACGAAAATATATAGGCTAGAATGGTTTTGCATGAAAGCGATGGATGCAATCAAAATAATACAAACTAATAGAAATATTCGCTCCGGCAGACCAGCACTGCTAAATTTTATGTAGCGCTTGTTTTTTACCCACAGCAGCACAGCCGGCGTACCGATGACCAAACCCAGAGCGTCGCCAAGGGTCCACCAGAACCAGCGAAAGAAACTCAGTCCCTCGGTGGGGCTCATCGACGCCCAGGCCAAGCCGATGGCGGCTTCCACACCGGCCGCGACGACCGCAAGACCTATAAAGGTAGCGAGACGCCGAAAGCGGGAGAGGTCCGTCGCCGCACCGCAAAAATTTCGGACCAAGATCGCCAATAAAATGCTGAGAAAGCCGTTCATAACGGCTGTGCATGTCGCCGAGCCGAGATCGTAATTGAACACCAGGTTGAGCGCGACATTCATCGCGCAAGCGACGGCTACAACTAAGAAGCTCAGGCGCTTTGGAAGAACGATCAGGGCTACAACGAGGGCGCCGTTGGCCGGCCAAAACGGCACGGAGTCTTCGCCGTTCCGACAGAACAATCGAATCGCAAGGGCTAAAGCAATGAATACGCCCACCAATGCGACAGCGGTCCCCACACCACGTGCAGGTTGTGAGGGGCGATATATTTGAAACGAAAATCGCCGAGGGAAGAACGCAAACGCCATGTAGATCAAATAATAAAATGGCGTTTCTGACGGGTTAATATAATTTATATCAACAAAGCGCTCCGGCCTACTTATCCTGCCCTTCGGTTTCGCCGCCGGTGACCGCCGTGAGCGATCGGGAAGCTAAGGCCCTCAGGAGGAAGGCGGCGCGGCGCCCCGAAACCGCGCCAGCGTCACGTCCAATATCGTCTGCTCGCATCAACACAAAACTTGGCAATCAGGCTCAAACGCAGCCCGCAAGTTGAGATGTATGAAGACCACAGCTGGCAGAGCTTCCCGGACCATGCCCACTTCCCACGGGGTGTTTTAGGTGCATTTTAAGTTGACACCCCGAGAATCTTTGACAAGATAAATCTCTAATTTGGACAGTAATTATTTGTTTGCTGTTTATCGTGAAGCTATTAGTTAGAGAAATCTGCAGCAAACCCATAGTATAACCTTAAACTTTTTTGATATCAGAGGAGCAGGAAAATGAAAAATCTACAGTTATTGATAATATTAAGCACTGCGGTTGCTTTAATTTGCGCCCCCGGCTTCGCAAGGGAACTAAATTCAAAGTCTGAAAAACCATGGCTAGATCTGAACGGCCCTACGATTAATCTGGCTAAAACTAAAGCTGCTGGCATAGTCGGTTTTGGGACGCAACTGGAAAATCATACTTTTATTATTGTCCATCGCACCGCAGATGCCATTGATCTGCCTCTTAATATCGACGGTGTTGAAGGTGGGGAATTCGTTTCCGTGACTGGAAAAGCTAGCATACAGTTGGGCAATAGCCATTTAATAAAGACATTTGAAGTAAATGGCCCGCTGTCTACGTGCGTAGCCACTTCCTATAATCTCCGATGTATGACTCAGGGTAGGATCGATCAAGTTGCCACGAACTAAAGAACGAAACCTGAATAACTCACAACACCGCGGAACACGTGCAGGCTAGCGATCCTTGAGTCGAAGAGCTAACCTATTCGCCCTCTCTGATCACGATGACGCTCCCTGATTAAGATATCGACGTCGGTCTGCGGATCAGGCGCTTATCCGTGTCGGCTCATCGGCGTCGGTCGCCGGCTCTAGCAGCGACCCTATCGCCCGCGCCAACTCAACGAACTGGATCGGCTTGGCGACGACCGCATCGACGCCGGACAGGCGGTAGTGTTCCAGATGATGCGACATCACATCGGCGGTCAGGGCTATGATGGGCGACCTCGGTCGGGACGATAGTCGTTCAGCGTCCCGGATAGCGCGGATGGCGGTAAGGCCGTCCATCACCGGCATCTGCATATCCATCAGGATCAGGTCGAATTCGCCCGCCCGCCAAGCCTCGACGGCCAGCGCCCCATTCTCGACGATGGTCGGCGTCACGCCCATTTGCTGGAGCAAGGTGGTCAAAACCAGCTGATTGGTTTTGTTGTCCTCCGCCGCCAAGACGCGCAGCTCGCCGCTCGCCGCGGTCGCCTGCAGCTCGCACGCCGGCGCCGGGTCGACGATCGCCTCCGCACAGCCGACCTTGGGCAAGGGGAGATGGACCGTAAACGTCGACCCCGTTCCAAGCTGGCTGTCGACGGCGATCCGGCCGCCCATTAGGCGGCACAGCTCTTGACAGATCGACAGCCCCAGCCCGGTCCCGCCAAACCGACGCGTCGTGGAGGCGTCGACCTGCTCGAACTGCCCAAAGAGCTTTGACAGCTTGTCGGCAGGGATGCCTATGCCGGTGTCTCGAACCGAAATGACGACGCCATCGTCCAGACCGGCGACCGAAAGTCTCACCTCGCCCACTTCTGTGAACTTCAGGGCGTTGGAGACGAGGTTGGTGATGATTTGACGAACGCGAGTTGGATCCCCAAGACGCAGTTCGTGCTCGCGTCCGCCCTCCAGGCGCAGGACGAAGTCCAGATTCTTGCTCTCCGCAACGGCGGAGAAGGCGTCTTGAACATCGCCAACGATCTTCACGAGATCGAAGGGGGTCGCCTCGAGGTCGACCTTTCCGGCCTCGATCTTGGAGAAATCGAGGACGTCGTTGAGAATGCTGAGCAGCACCTCGCCGGAACTGTGAATGATGTCGACATGACGGCGTTGTACGTCGGATAGGTCGCCGGCTGCGAGCACCTGGGCCATGCCGAGCACGCCGTTGAGCGGCGTGCGAATTTCGTGACTGACGTTGGCGAGGAATTGCGATTTGGCGAGGTTGGCCGCCACTGCCGCACTCTGGGCCGCGCGCGCCGTCGCGTGAACGCGCCGTAGCCGCTGAGCCGACCGCCCCATGTCGCCGAGCACATTGTTGACGGGCACCGCGCACACGAACAGCGAGATCAGGAACTGCTGCAAGACGGTCTGCCGAAGGCTCGAGTCGCTGGGCGCCATGGCGAACAGCGGCCCGTGGCCATGCACGGTCAAGGACGCGGCGACGATCGAAACCGACAGAACAGACGCCAACACCCATGTGGGCCCGGCCCTGAAGGCCATCATGAGAACGAAAGGATAGATGAAAATATAAAGGTTAGAATGGTTTTGCAAAAACGAGATCGTTGTGATCGCGATAATCATTACCAATAAAAATAGGCGTTCCGCCAGATTGGCGCCGCTAAAATTTACATATCGCTTGTTCTTGACCCAAAGGAGGACGGCCGGCGTGCCGATGATAAGACCAAAAGCGTCGCCAAGAGTGAACCATAACCAATGAGAGAAACTCAGTTCCAGCTTGAGGGTGATAGACGCCCAAGCAAAGGCGGCGACGGCCTCAACAGCAGCGGCGGCGATCGCAAGGCAGACGAAGGTGGCGAGGCGCCGAAAGCGCGAAAGATCCGTCGCCGCTCCACAAAAATTTCTCATCAAAACTGCCAAAATCACGCTAAGGAAGCTGTTCAGGAGGGCAGCGGCTATAGATAAGTTTAGACCGAAATTGCAGAACAAGTTGATGACAATATTTATTGCACAAGCAACTGTTAGAACTGAAAAACTTAGGCGTTTTGGCAGCGCAATCAGGGCGACGACCAGCGCCCCATTCGCCGGCCAAAACGACACGGAATATTCGCCGTTCCGACAGAAAATACGTATCGCTAGCGCTAATATAGTAAATATGCCGACCAATGCGACGGCCGTCCCCAGCCCGCGAGCCGGCTGTGAGGGGCGATAGATTTGAAACGAAAACCGCCGAGGACGCACAAATAACTGCATACGCCAAAAATTATTGAATTTATATTGATCCCAAGTTAACAACTCTTACCTAGGAAAGCGTAAGCAGATATTCACCCTTTGTTATACATCAGTGGCGTCTATAACACGATCAGGCGCTTATCCGCGTCGGCTCATCGGCGTCGGTCGCCGGCTCGAGCAGCGACCCCATCGCCCGCGCCAACTCAGCGAATTGGATCGGCTTGGCGACGACCGCATCGACGCCGGCCAGGCGGTAGTGTTCCAGATGATGCGACATCACATCGGCGGTCAGCGCGATGATCGGCGATCTTAAGCGCGACATTTGCGCTTCGGCGTCCCGGATGGCGCGGATGGCGGTCAGGCCGTCCATCACCGGCATCTGCATATCCATCAGGATCAGGTCGAATTCGCCCGCCCGCCAAGCCTCGATAGCTAGCGCCCCATTCTCGACGATGGTCGGCGTCACGCCCATCTGCTCCAGCAAGGTGATCAGCACGAGTCGGTTGATCTTGTTGTCCTCGGCCGCCAAGACGCGCAACTCGGCATTGACGGCGCCGGCCTGGTCGGAGGCGCTCCCCGCCGCCTGGTGGGTCGACGCCTGCGGGCCGCTGACCCTGGGCAAGGGCAGATGCACCGTAAATGTCGACCCCGTTCCCAACTGGCTATCGACGACGATCCGGCCGTCCATCAGTCGGCATAGCTCGTGACAGATCGACAGACCGAGCCCCGTCCCACCGAAACGCCGGGTGGTGGAGGCGTCGACCTGCTCGAACTGGCCAAAGAGCTTAGGCAACCTATCCGCAGGGATGCCGATGCCTGTATCGCGAACCGAAACGACCACACCCTCGTTTAGAGCGGTAACGACAATGCAGACCTCGCCCACTTGGGTGAATTTGAGGGCGTTAGAGACCAGATTGCTGACGATCTGACGGACCCGGGTCGGGTCTCCCAGATACAGTTCGCCTAGGGAGCCGTCGTCAAGCCGAACGGTGAATTTCAGGCCTTTCCGCTCCGCCACCGCGGAAAAAGCGGCTTGGACATCGCGGACAATCTTAACGAGATCGAACGGCGTAGCCTCCAGGTCGAGCTTACCGGCCTCGATCTTGGAAAAGTCCAGCACGTCGTTCAGGATGCTGAGGAGCGCCTCGCCGGAACTGTGAATGATATCGACTCGCTGGCGCTGGGTCGCGGACAGATCGTCGGCGGCCAGGATTTGGGCCATGCCCAGCACCCCGTTCAGGGGCGTGCGAATTTCGTGGCTGACGTTGGCGATGAACTGGGACTTGGCGAAATTCGCAGCTACCGCGGCGCGCTGCGCCTCCCGAGCCATGATGTGGATCGTTCGCAGCCGCTGGGACGCACGACCGATCTCGCCGAGCGCATTGTTCGCCGGCACCGCACAGACGAAAAGCGAGAGCAGGAACTGCTGCAAAACGCTCTGCCTCAGGCGCGCATTACCTGGCGCTATACTGACGAGTGGACCATGGCCATGGAGCGTCAGCGCCGAGGCGACGATCGAAACCGTTAGAACGGACGCCATGACCCATGTCGGACCGGCCCGGAAGGCCATCAGAACGAGAAGGGGATAAATGAAAATATACAGACCGGAATGGTCTTGTAAAAATGAAATCGTCGAGAGCAATAGGATCAAAGAAAATAATAATACCCGATTTGACGGACTGACGTCGCTGAACTTTATATAGCGTTCGTTTTTAACACAAAGGATAATGGCCGGCGTCCCGATTATAAGGCCGAGACCGTCGCAAAGCGTCCACCAGAACCAGCCGCCAATATCCACATCGGCCGCGCTCCGGAGATCGGCCAGAAGCTCGCCGACGGCGGCCTCTGCGCCGGCGGCGATCATCGCAAGACCCACGAAGGTTAAGAGCCGCCGAAAGCGCGAAAGGTCCGTCGCCGCGCCGCAGAAGTTTCTAACCAAAATTGCTAGCAGCACACCGACAAAACAATTCAACACAGCATCGGATGTGACTGTCGTTAAAATATTACTGAATAACAAATTCAGAGCTATGTTTATAACACAATCAGTCGCTAGAACAACGCCGCTCATGCGCTTCGGAAGCACAAGCAACGCGACAACGATAGCGCCATTGGCCGGCCAAAAAGCCGACCAGCCATGACTATCGCGACAGAACATCCGAACGGCGAGGGCGAGTACGGTAAAAACGCCAACCAAGGCGACAGCTGTCGGCCAGCCACGCGCGGGCTGCGCGTCGCGATAGATTTGAAACGAAAGCCGCCGAGGGCTAGCCGCAAAGATCATACAGACAAAGCTAAGCCGCTCGCGTTTTTATTAAGTTAATGCAATATATTTAATCGATATGCTGCGCGTTGTTAATGTTGATTGATCGAACACCGTTCAATCCCACGACGTCGCGGCGCACAAGCGATCAGGGCGTAGACGCCGACCGTTGGCTCGCCCGAGCGCGGGCGCGGCGCACCTCGGGTTCGGCCTCCAGCAGCACCGCGGTCAGCGCCGTCTTAAGGCTGGCGATGCGGTCGAGGTCCGCCAGCTTATCGCCCTGGTCGTCGATGACGTAGAAGGCGTCCACGGCGCGCTCCCCGTAATTCTCGACATGGGCGGACTGCACCGACAGACCGGCGTCGGCCAGGGTGCGGGCCAGCGATTGCAGTAGGCCAGGGCGATCCCGACCGGAGACTTCCACCACGGTTGCGGCGTCCGAGGCGTCATTGTCCAGCGCTACGCTGGGCGCGACTGCAAACGCCGCCGTGCGGGTGTAATCGACCCGCCGACGCTCCAGATTCAGGTGGTGGCCGCGCGCCACCGCCTCCAAGGCCTGGGTCAGTCGTTCCAGGCCAGCCGGATCGTCGCGGCCGAAGGGTTCGCCGTGGCGATCTTGCACATAGAAGATATCCAGCGCCTCGCCAGAGCTTGAGGTATAGACCCGCGCGCCGGCGATATTGGCGCCGAAGGCCGCCATCGCGCCGCAGAGATCGGCGAACAGGCCGCGCCGATCCTGGGCCGCGAGCGTGATTTCGGTAGCATGGCCATCGTACATCAGATCGGCGCTGGCGGCGGCGCCGCCTTGGGCCTTCGCCCTGAGGCCCAGCGCATAGTGGGCGGCTTGGACGCGACTGGAAAAGGCGACGAAATAGGCGTCCTCCATCGACCCAGCCCATCGCGCCATGGCGTCGGCGGCGTCGGCTCGGCCCTCGACAAAGCGGCGCCGGGCGTTCGCGGCCAAGGTTTCGCGGATATCCTCGACGTGTTCTGCTGTGACGTCTGAGATTCGGCCGCCGCGGAACAGCGCCTCCGTCACCGTATAGAGCTCCCGCAGGAGCTGCCCCTTCCAGCCGTTCCAAACGCCCGGCCCGACCGCGTGAATATCGGCGCCGGTCAGGATCGCCAGGCTGCGCAGCCGCTCCGGGTTCTCGACCAGGCGCGCGAACGCGGTAATCGTACGTGGATCGCTAATGTCGCGCTTTTGCGCGAAGTCGGACATGGCCAAGTGATTTTGCACCAGCCACGCCACCAATTCGATGCGCTCCGCCGACAGGCCCAGCCGCTCGCAGGCTTGGCGGGCGTTTCGGGCGCCGGCCAGCGTCTGCCCCCCCGGCGCACCGCCCTTGCCCGTGTCGTGCAGCAGCATGGCCAGGAATAGGGCCTCGGGGTCGGCGACCAAGGGCATCATGGTGACGGCCAAAGGATGCTCATCCGCCAGGCGTCCTGCCGCGATGTCGGCGATAACCCCCACCGCGCGCAAGGTGTGCTCGTCGGTCGTGTAGGCGTGGTACATGTTGAATTGCATCTGGCCGACGATGCGTCCGAACTCCGGCAGGTATCGGCCAAGCACCCCGGCTTCGTTCATCAGGGTCATGGTGCGATAGGTGTCGCGCCCATGGGCCAGGATGCGAAGAAAGACCCGCGCCGCGTGCCGGTCCCGCCGCAGCTTGGCGTCGATCAAGTTCAACGAGCGGCTGACCAGAGCGAAGGCGTCGGGGTGCAGGTCCAGATTGTGGCGATCGGCCAAGCCGAACACGCGGATCAGCTCGATCGGCGCGCGCTCGAACGTCAGGGGCTCGACCGCCAACCGACCCGCATCCTCGTAAAAGCCGGGCGCCAGCAGGCGCCGAGACGGCGCCTCCGGGCTTGTGTTCCACTTCGGCAAGAACCGGGACAGACCTTGCGGCCGCTTCTCCTGTTCGGCCTCGAGCTGGGCGCAGAAGGTGCGGGTCAGCGAGCCGACCTCACGCGCAATCAAGAAGTAGCGACGCATGAAGCGCTCGACCATACGCGCGCTGCGCTGCGCCGCAGGCTCCGTCGTCACCGCGACTTCACGCTCCGAGCCGAAGTCGTAGCCCATACGGCGCGCGATCTCAGGCTGCAGGTCGAAGGTCAGCCGCTCCTCAGCCCGGCCGCTGACGAAGTGCATGTGGCATCGCACCGCCCACAGAAAGTCGAACGCGCGCAGGAAGGCCTTGATCTCACGGCCGGTGAACTCCTTCAGCCGCACGATTTCGGCCGGCTGGTCGGAGGGGTGAAGATACTGGGCGATCCAGAACAGGGTGTTGAGGTCGCGTAAGCCCCCCTTCCCCTCCTTCACATTCGGCTCGACCATATAGCGCGAGGCGCCGGCGCGCTGGTGGCGCTGATCGCGCTCAGCCAGTTTGGCCGCCACGAAGGTCTGACCCGTACCCTGCATCACCTCCTTGCGATATCGCCGTTTCAACTCCGCCGCCAAGGCCTCGTCGCCCGCCAGACGCCGCGCCTCCAAGAGGCTGGTCGAGATGGTGAAATCCTCCCGGGCGTAGCGGATGCACTCCTCGACCGTGCGCGAGGCGTGGCCGACCTTGAAGCCCAGATCCCAAAGGACATAGAGGATGTATTCGATCACGCTCTCGGTGTGAGCCGTAGCCTTATAGGGGCGCAGAAACAACAGATCGAGGTCGGAGAAGGGCGCCAGCGCGCCCCGACCGTAGCCGCCGACCGCCATCAGGGCGATGCGCTCGCCCTCGGTCGGATTGCTGGCCCGCACCACATGGATGGCGACGTAGTCATAGAGCGCGGTCAGCACCTCGTCGGTGATTTCGGCCAGTAGCCGCGCGGTATCCACGCCGCGAGCGCCGGCCTCCAGGCGCTCGCGGGCGATGGCGCGGCCTTGACGCAAAGCTTCGCGGAGAAGCTGCAGCACCTGGGGCCGCCGCAGCGCCTCGTTCGGCTGAGCCTGGGCCGCCGCTGTCAGGGCCTGACGCAGGGCGACGCCGTCGATGATACGATCGATCCGGGCAGGGAGAAGACGAGGCGTCATGGACCGATTATGCGCCGACCCGCTCGGCGCGCATGACGGCCCTGTGAGGCTTGAGGCGGCGAAAACGGCCGAAGATCATGTTCAGTCCGAGGTCCAGAGCTGTTGCGGCCATGCAACCTAGATCGGAATGAACCGGGCTTGAACCGTTATTCTTAGAGGCTCGCGCTGACGGCCTGTTTATCTTTCAACGCTGCGCCGGTTCAAAAAGCTAGAACGCCCCGGTCAAAACGACTCCCAACCGTCTCGATCGGGCGCAGAGGAAGGTTTGCGAGCTGCGCCACCGCCGCGGGCGCCATAGGTCTTCATAGCGGTCGCGATGGTCTGCGGACGCTGCGGCGCGACATTATGGGCTTGGGCGGTGGGTCTTTGGGCGGTGGAAAGCTTGAAGTGGGATACAAGGTCCATCAGCACTCTCGACTCCGATAGGAGTTTGTGCGCCGCCGCGGTCGATTGCTCCACCATAGCCGCGTTTTGCTGGGTGACCTGGTCCATCTGGTTGACGGCGGCGTTCACCTCATGCAGCCCCGTGGCCTGCTCGGCGGCGGAACTCGCGATCTCCCCCACGACGCCATTGATCTCCCTGATCTGCGTCATGATCGTTGTGAGCGCTTGGCCGGTTTCGCCGACCAGACCCACGCCGCGCCCCACTTGCTGGCTTGACGCGCCGATCAACACCTTGATTTCCTTGGCCGCCTCGGCGGAGCGCTGGGCGAGCGCGCGGACCTCTGAAGCGACGACCGCAAAGCCGCGGCCGGCGTCGCCGGCTCGCGCCGCCTCGACCCCGGCGTTCAAGGCCAAGAGATTGGTCTGGAAAGCGATTTCGTCTATGACGCCAATGATATTGCCGATCTGGCGGGCCGAGCTTTCAATGGCGCTCATAGCCCCCACCGCATCCCGCACCACCTGACCGGAGCGTTCCGTGTCGGCCTGAGCCTGGCCGACCACATCGCGCGCTTGGGCCGCGCCCTGGGCGGTCCTGCGCACCGTGGCCGTAATCTCGTCGAGCGCCGCCGCTGTTTCTTCCAACGAAGCCGCCTGCCGCTCGGTTCGACGCGACAGGTCTTCCGACGCCGAAGAGATTTCGTCCGAGCCCCCACTGACCGAGGCGACAGTTTCGCGCACGTTCTGAAGCGTCGTCTCCAAACTAGACACGGCGCTGTTGAAGTCGTTTACGAGGACTTTGTAGTCCTCATGAACGGTGTCGGAGACGCGAACGGACATATCCCCATCGGCTAGGCGGGATAAGGCCGCCGCCATGGTTTCGACGACCTCCTTTTGGGTCTTGCCGGCCAAGGTGTGAGCCGCCTCCATGTCCCGCAGACGTCCATCCAGATTGCGTTGGAAGTTTTGAGCCTCGGCCTCAAGCCGGGCGCGCTCGATGCCGCTCGCTCGAAACACCTCCAGCGCCGCGGCCATAGCGCCCACTTCGTCTGAACGCCCCGAGCCTGGCACGTCGCCTGCGAAATCTCCCCCCGCCATCCGCTTCATCACGTCGGTCAGAGGAATAAGGGTGCGGACAGACTTCAGTGACCAGGCCGCGACGGCCACGCCAATCGTCAAGCCCAGGGCGCACACACCCAAGAGGAGCCAAACGAACCCCGAAGCCATAGACCGGACGTGGGCGCCTTCAGCCTTGTTCTTGGCCTCCTCCAGATCGATAAATTGGTTGATCTGGGCGAGCCACTGGACGAACAGAGGTCGCGCCCGCGTCATAAGCTCAGCATGGGCCCCCGCAGCTTGACCGTTCTTTTGCAAGCGGACGATGTCGGCGATTATAGGGCGCGTCTGGGTTTCGGTAGATTTGATGGAGGCTAAAATGGCGCCTTCATCTGGCGTGACGCCTCTACCGGACGCCATCATTTCGTCCATGGGACCGGCAGACTTAGCGTAAGCCGCGGTAAGATCCTCGATCTCGGCCACAGTGGCCGGAAGTTCGCTCGGCTCGACGAGCGTTACGTCACGGATGGCGATTGAGCGATTGTGCACGCTACCGCGAAAATTGATCGCGAACCGTTGTTTGACGCTGTTCACGTCATTGATGGTCGTCAAGCTGCGACCGATCGCGCTGACCCGATTCTGGGAGAACAGCGCTAATCCCACAATCATCGCCAGCAACACTCCAAAACCTAGAGTAAGCCGTTGGCCAATCATCATACCCTTGAACATTTTCAGCACCCGCCGATTTGTTTATTTTATACGCTTGTCGATAATTGCCCATGCAAACAAATAGACAATAATTATACAGTTTTCGTGTCTTTTTTTGCTTGTAAGTAACTTGCGCTATAAAGATTAATGGAGTGCTAGCGCTTTATTATACGCAGAATCTCGCCGCGAGGCGACAGCAATCAATTGCTGTAATAAGTCTAGCGTAGACTCTGTCGGCCCTTCCGCAGTCTGCCGTGGCTTGGGCCCACGGCGTTGGGGCGTGAGCGTGCGGCCGAGCTGGCGTTCCATCTGGTCGAGCCAAGGCCCTGCGCCGACCACCTGGCCATCGCGCCTTGGTATGTATATCGTACTACGTTATGTTTATGCGCGCGGGCCTTATTCCATGACCAACCTGATCCAACTGATCTATTCGTCTAGACCGTTTGGTTTTGACGACGCGGCCCTGAATGGAATTCTCATGTTCGCCCGCCGAAATAATCCGCGAGAGGCGATCACCGGTGCGCTCATCTGTCGACATGACCTCTATCTTCAGCTTCTGGAAGGGCCGCCAGCCGCTGTCGAGGCGCGCTATGAAAAGATCGCGCGCGACGATCGTCACCTTGAGGTCGTCAAACGGGTCTCGCGCCCGGTGACCGAGCGCATGTTCCCAAACTGGGCCATGCGTGACGACCCCGCGCGCTCATGGATGTGGACCCCCAAGGAGATCAAAGACGGCGCCCTGGACCGCGCGGGGCCTGAGGACTTTATTTCCATTTTCAGCCGCCTGGCCGCCGAATTTGCAATTCCGTGATACCGGCGAGTTCCAGAGGCGGTTCTATAAAACCTTCCATTGACGACTGAGTGGGCGTAATGCCTTGCCCAGTTATTGTCCTTACTTTAAGGTAAGGGGGAGCGGTTGGGGCTCGGACGATGACGACGGCGACACTGACGAGCAAGGGCCAGATCACGATTCCCCTAGCCGTGCGGGAATCGCTGGGGGTCGAGATCGGCGACCGGGTTGAGTTTGTCGAGGTGGCGCCGGGGCGTTACGAACTGATGGCGGCGACGCGGTCGGTGATGGAGCTGCAGGGCATGTTCGGGACGGCGACAAAAGCCCTGTCCATCGAGGACATGAACGCCATTATCGCGCGGCGCGGGACTGCGGCGACCGATGCGCCCGAATGATCGGGCTCGATACGAATATACTCGTCCGCCACATTATGCAGGACGACCCCATCCAGTCTCCAGCGGCAAGCCGTCTGCTTGGGTCTCTGACCGCGGCCGACACGGGTTTCGTGCCCCTCGTCGCCGTCATAGAACTCAATTGGGTGCTCTCCGCGGGGTACAATCTTGACCGCAGCCAGATCGTTCAGGCGCTCGAGACCTTGCTGAGCTCACGCGAGTTGGTTGTCGAGGGCGCCGAGACGGTCTGGAAAGCCCTGCGCCTGTTCGCGCGCTCCAAAGCAGACTTCGCCGATTGCCTCGTCGAGCGCTCCGCAGCCGCTGCGGGGTGCGGCCGAACGATGACATTCGATCGCGGCGCGGCGAAATTCTGCGGGATGGCGTTGGTCGAGTGAATACACCTCCTCTGGCCCTATTTTCCTTGGACTACGGTATTACCGCGCCAAAGCCATGAATTACGGTGACACGATATGAATTTCATAATTCCGCGTCCGGGGTGAGGCGCTAACCCAGAATATTCTTCAACCGATACAAGGCCTCCAGCGCCTCCCGCGGCGTAAGCGCATCCGGATCGATCCCCGCCAGCGCGGCCTCCACCTTGGACGGCTCAGGCGGTGGCGCAGGCTTGGTCGCAGCGAAGAGCGGTAGGTCGTCGAGCCGCGTGGGCGAGTTCGGATCGCGCTCCAGCCTCGCCAGCACCTGCCGCGCGCGAGCCACCACGGCCGACGGCACGCCGGCTAGCTTCGCCACCTGGACGCCGTAGGAGCGGTCAGCGGCGCCGGGGCCGGCTTCGTGCAGGAAGACCAGTTCGCCGTTCCATTCCTTGGCGCGCATAGAGAGGTTGGCGCAGGCCGTGAGCCGCGTCTCCAGCTTCGCCAGCTCGTGATAGTGGGTGGCGAAGAGCGCGCGGGATCGGTTCACGTCGTGCAGCGCCTCCGCGCAGGCCCAGGCGATGGCCAGGCCATCGTAGGTGGCGGTGCCGCGACCGATCTCGTCCAGGATCACCAAGCTGCGGGGCGTCGCCTGGGTCAGGATGGCGGCGGTCTCCACCATCTCGGCCATGAAGGTCGAGCGTCCCCGCGCCAGATCGTCGCCCGCGCCCACCCGGCTGAACAGACGGTCCACCACGCCTAACCGCAACCGCTTGGCCGGCACGAAGGAGCCCGCCTGGGCCAGCACGGCCAAAAGCGCGTTTTGGCGCAGGAAGGTGGATTTACCGGCCATGTTCGGGCCGGTGACAATCGCGAGCCGGGGGCAGGCCTCGCCCGCCCCGTCCAGACGGCAGTCGTTGGGCGTAAACGGCTCGCCGGCGCGGCGCACCGCCGCCTCCACGACCGGATGGCGCGCGGCCTCGGCTTCGAACACCAGGCTGTCGTCCAGGATCGGGCGCACCGCCTCGACCTCCACCGCCCATTCCGCCAGCGCGGCGGCGATATCGAGGCTGGCCAGCGCCCCGGCCGCGGCCTGGATAGGTGCGGCGAGATCGATGGCGAGGCGGCGCAGCTGTTCGAAGGTTTCCAGCTCGATCGCCAGCGCGCGGTCGGCGGCCTGAGCGATCTGGGCGCCGAGGCTCGCCAGTTCGGTGGTGGTGAAGCGGATCTGGTTGGCTGTGGTCTGACGATGGATGAACGTCGCCGTCCAGGGCGGCGCCATCAGGGCCTCCGCCTGTTTCGCAGTGCAATCGACGAAGTAGCCCAGCACGGCGTTGTGGCGGATTTTCAGGCCTATCCCCGTCTCGCCCTGCAACCGCGCCTCAAGCGCGGCGACCACCTTTCGGCTGTCGTCCCTGAGCGCCTTGGTCTGATCCAGCTCCGGCCGCAAGCCGACCGCAATGAAGCCGCCGTCGCGGGCTGATAAGGGCAGCTCGGGCCCGAGCCCAACGCGAAGGGTCTGTAGAAAGGCGGCGAGATCGGGATCGGGCGTCAGCGCCGCCAGCGCCTCTTCGATCTCAGCGGGCGCCGCAGTCAACGGATCGTGGTGCTGGGCGAAGAGGGCGCAAAGCGCTTCGCCGGCCCCCAGACCCGCCCTAAGCGCACCCAAATCCCGCGGGCCGCCGCGCCCCAACGCCAGCCGCGACAGGCAACGCGCCATGTCGCCGGCCCCCTTCAGCGCGGCGCGGACCTCGGCGCGCAGCCGCGAGCGCTCGGTGAAGAACTGCACGGCGTCGAGCCGAGCGTCTATCCTGGCGGGATCGAGCAGGGGTCGCGCCAGCCGATCCGCCAATCGCCGCGCGCCGGCCGGGGTGATGGTGCGGTCGATAGCGGCCAGCAGGCTGCCCTCGCGGGCGCCGCCCTGGGTTCGCTCCAGCTCCAGACTGCCGCGGGTCGCGGGATCGATGGCCATGGTTTCGGCCGCCCCGCCCCGGCGGGGGGCTTGCAGCGCGGGCAAGCGCCCGGCCTGGGTGGTCTCCAGATGGGCGGCGATCAGGCCCAGCGCCGAGATCTCGGGCGGGGACAGCTCGCCGAAGCCGTCGAGCGTATCGACGCCATAGAGCCGCTTCAGTCGCGCCTCCGCCGCGCCCGGATCGGCGAGCGCGGACGCCATGGGCTGGAGTGTCGCCGACGTCAGCTTCAGCGCGGTGGCCGCCGCCTCGTCGGCGAACAGCCGGTCGGGGACCAGGATTTCGGACGGGCACAAGGCCGCCAGCGTCGGCCCCAACGCGGCGCGGTCCAGCACGATCGCCTCGACCTCGCCGGTGGAGAGCTCCACGCTGGCGATGGCCGCCTGGCCGCCCTTCACCGCCACGGCCGCCAGCCGGTTGGCGCCGCGGGCGTCGAGCAGATTGTCTTCGGTGAGCGTGCCGGGCGTCACCACCCGCACGAGATCCCGCCGCACCACGCTCTTGGAGCCGCGCTTCCGAGCCTCTGCCGGATCCTCCATCTGCTCGCAGACCGCGACCTTGAAGCCGCCCCGGATCAGCTTGGCGAGATAGGCGTCGGCGGCATGGACCGGCACGCCGCACATCGGGATATCCTCGCCCCTATGCTTGCCGCGATAGGTGAGCGCGATCCCAAGCGCCTCCGCCGCCGTCTTGGCGTCGTCGAAGAACAGCTCGTAGAAATCGCCCATGCGGAAGAACAGCAGCGCGTCGGGCTGCTTGGCCTTCACCTCCAGAAACTGCGCCATTACCGGCGTCGCGCCGGTCAGGTCGAGCGGAGGCGGGGCGGCGGGTTCGGCCAGAATCGGGGCGGGGACGGCGGCGTTCACGAATCTACGCTAGAGCATTTTCCGCAAAAGCGGCGCCGGTTTTGGGATCGGAAAATTTGCCGTTTCAGACCCCTTCCCCCTCGTATGGGGGAAGGGGCAGGGGATGGGGGTTCTCGCGCCGCAAGTCAAAGATGAAGAACGGATGGCGCTTCCCGCGCTCTTTCTTTCATCGCTAGCGATCGCACCCCCTTCCCCTGCCCCTTCCCCCATCGAGGGGGAAGGGGTCGTAAGACTTGGCCCGCCAAGATCGCCCGACGGACGGACGACCGTGCACGGCGGTTGTGGCGTGTGGTCTCAATGAACTAGGGTGCAGACCAACGATAGACGGCCGCTCGAGCGATCCACATGCCCATCGACAACCGCAAGACCTTTACCGATGAAGAAGCCCTGGCTTTTCATCAGTTTCCGACGCCGGGCAAAGTCGGGGTCCACGCCACCAAGCCGATGGCGACCCAGCGGGACCTGAGCCTCGCCTATTCGCCCGGCGTCGCCGTACCGGTGCTGGCGATCGCCAAGGACCCGGACCTCGCCTACGACTATACCTCCAAGGGCAATATGGTCGCCGTGATCTCCAACGGCACCGCGATCCTGGGGCTCGGCAACCTGGGCGCGCTGGCATCCAAGCCGGTGATGGAAGGCAAGGCGGTGCTGTTCAAGCGCTTCGCCGATATGGACTCCATCGATATCGAGGTGGCGGCGACCGAGGCCGAAGAGTTCATCACCGTGGTTAAGAACATCGGCGCCAGCTTCGGCGGCATCAATCTGGAGGACATCAAGAGTCCCGAGTGTTTCATCATCGAGACTGAGCTGCAGGCGCTGCTCGATATCCCGGTGATGCACGACGATCAGCACGGCACCGCGATCATCTGCGCCGCCGGGCTGATCAACGCCTGCAAGATCACCGGCCGCGATATCGCAGAGGTCAAGGTGGTGCTGAACGGGCCGGGCGCCGCGGGCATCGCCACGCTGGAGCTGATCAAGGCCATGGGCGTCAGCGCGGAGAACTGCATCGCGGTCGATCTCGCCGGCGTGCTTTACAAAGGCCGCGAGGCGCCGATGAACCAGTGGCAGAGCGCGCACGCGGTCGAGACCGACAAGCGCACCCTGGCCGACGCGCTGAAGGGCGCCGACGTCTTCATCGGCCTGTCGGTCAAGGGCGCCCTGACCAAGGACCTGGTCAAGACGATGGCCGATAAGCCGAT